>QFCF01000031.1_pt1 | contig 198978 bp, 143 predicted proteins | sample 5346961 | NCBI WGS metagenome assembly QFCF01 (sample SAMN09062253, study PRJNA434731) | Human gut metagenome, whole genome shotgun sequencing project. | reverse complement strand
TTTGTATATGAATCACCAAACGTTTATCTTTGCTAGTGAACTTTTTATTTTAAAAAATTAACTAATAGATTAACGCTTATGGTAAAAAAAATCCTACTATCGTTAATTGGAGTACTTGTGTTTGCAGCGGGGGCATTCGCCCAAGCCAAACAAGTGCGCGGTAGTGTCGTTGATGAAAACGGAGCGGCCGTGATCGGCGCTTCGGTTATCGTCAAAGGTACGACCATCGGTGTATCCACCGATCAGCAGGGATTTTTCGTTATGAACAATGTTCCGGCGAAATCCGAGGAACTGCAAATCTCCTATTTGGGGTATGTTACGCAGGATGTGAAGATCCGTCCGAACATGCAGATTACCCTTGTTCCTGACGAGCAGACTATCGAGTCCGTCGTGGTTACGGGTATGACCAAGACCGACAAACGACTCTTTACGGGTGCGGCGGACCGCCTTTCTGCCGACGATGTGAAACTTTCGGGTATGGCCGATATCAGCCGCGGTCTGGAAGGCCGTTCGGCCGGTGTCTCGGTGCAGAACGTATCGGGTACGTTCGGTACCGCTCCCAAGATCCGCGTCCGCGGTGCGACGTCGATCTTCGGCAGCTCGAAGCCCCTCTGGGTTGTGGACGGCGTCATTATGGAGGATGTGATCGACATCGACGCCGACGCACTCTCTTCGGGTGACGCCACGACGCTGATCAGCTCCGCCATCGCAGGTCTCAACGCCGACGACATCGAGAGCTTCAGCATTCTGAAAGACGGTTCCGCAACTTCCATATACGGTGCGCGCGCTATGGCCGGCGTGATCGTCGTTACGACCAAGAAAGGCCGCGCAGGCGAAAGCCGCATCAGCTATACCGGCGACTATACGTTCCGCATGACGCCGCGCTATGCCGATTTCAACATCATGAATTCTCAGGATCAGATGTCGGTATATCAGGAAATGGCCGCTAAGGGCTGGCTCAACAACTCGACTATCGCAAACGCCTCTTCGAGCGGTGTTTACGGCAAAATGTGGGAGCTGGTAAATACGGGCAAACTCGAAAATACGGAGGCTGCGCGCAACCGCTACCTGCGTAAGGCCGAGTACCGCAACACGGACTGGTTCAAGGAGCTTTTCCGGAGTACGTTGATGCACACGCACTCGATCAGCCTCAGCTCCGGTACCGAGAAGTCGCAGTACTACGCTTCGATGAGCGCCATGTTCGATCCGGGATGGACCAAGGCCAGCGAGGTGGAGCGTTATACGGCGAACCTCAATGCTACCTATAATATCTTCGACAATCTGACGCTGAACCTGATTTCGAGCGGTTCTTACCGTAAGCAAACGGCTCCGGGTACGCTGGCCGCGACGACCGACGTGGTATTCGGCGAGGTGAAGCGCGATTTCGACATCAACCCCTACTCTTATGCCATGAATTCGTCCCGGACGCTCGATCCCGATGAATTCTACACGCGCAACTACGCTCCCTTCAACATTCTCGACGAACTTGGGAAGAACTACATCGATCTCAACGTCGTGGATACGAAGTTCCAAGCGGAGCTGCGTTACAAACCCGTCACGGGTCTCGAACTGAGCGCACTGGCCGCCATCAAATATTCGGCTACGACGCAGGAGCACAACATTACGGACTATTCGAATCAGGCCCGCGCCTACCGTGCAATGGCTACTACGGTGATCCGTGACAACAACCCGTTCCTGTATACCGATCCCGACAATGCGTATGCAGTGCCTATTTCGATCCTGCCCAAGGGCGGTATCTACAAGCGCCGCGACAACAACATGCTGTCGTACGACTTCCGTTTTGCCGCTTCGTACAATACGGAGATCAACAACCAGCACATCATCAACCTCTACGGAGGTATGGAGGTCAACCAGAGCGACCGTCACGAATCTTGGTTCAACGGCTGGGGTATGCAGTACTCGATGGGCCTGATCCCCTTCTACGCCTATGAGGTATTCAAGAAAGGCAAGGAGGAGAACACCGACTACTTCGGTCTGGCCGACACCCATTACCGCAACGTCGCTTTCTTCTTCAACGGCACCTACTCGTGGAAAGGCCGCTACACCCTCAACGGAACCTTCCGTTACGAAGGAACGAACCGCATGGGTAAGAGCCGCAGCGCCCGCTGGCTGCCGACATGGAACGTCGCCGGTGCATGGAACGTACACGAAGAGAATTTCTTCGAGGCGCTGCGTCCCGCACTGTCGCACTTGTCGCTGAAGGCTTCCTACTCGCTGACCGCAGACCGCGGCCCCAGCTTCGTGACCAACTCGCGCGTCGTCATTACGAGCAATACCCCGTGGCGTCCTTCGGCCGGTGTTACCGAGTCGGGTCTGACGATTTACGACTTGGAGAACAGCGAGCTGACTTACGAGAAGAAGAACGAGGTGAACGTCGGTATCGACATGGGCTTCCTGAACAACCGCATCAGCCTCGCAGCCGACTGGTACAAGCGTGACAACCACGACCTGATCGGTGTGATCAACACGCAGGGTATCGGCGGTCAGGTGATGAAATACGGTAACGTCGCCGGTCTGAAATCTTCGGGTGTCGAGCTGACTCTTTCGACCCGCAACATCGAAACCAAGAATTTCAGCTGGTCTACGGACTTCATCTATTCGCACCTGAAAGAGGAGGTGACCGACCTGATGTCGTACAAGCGTGCCATCGACCTCGTATCGGGCACCGGTTTCGGTATGGAAGGCTATCCTTCGCGTTCGATCTTCTCGTTCGACTTCCAAGGCCTGAACGACGAGGGTATCCCGCAGTTCATCAACGAGAAAGGCCAGCTCACGACCACCTCGATCAACTTCCAAGAGCGTAACAACCTCGGACACCTGAAGTATTCGGGTACGGCCGATCCGACGGATTTCGGTAGCTTCGGCAACATGTTCCGTCTCTATGGCTTCAAGCTCAATGTCTTCATCACCTACTCGTTCGGCAACGTGATCCGTCTGGATCCGGTCTTCTCCGAATCCTACAGCGACCTGCTCTCCATGCCGCGCGAGTTCCGCAACCGCTGGATGCGTCCGGGCGATGAGAACCATACGGATATTCCGGTTATCGCCAACAAGCGTCAGGTCAAGAAGGACAACTACCTTTCGCGCGCTTACAATGCCTACAACTATTCGACGGCACGTATCGCCAAGGGCGACTTCATCCGCATGAAGGAGATTTCGCTGACCTACGACTTCCCGAAGCGCTGGATCAAGAAACTCCGTTTCTCAAACATGTCGCTTAAACTTCAGGCTACGAACCTCTTCCTGATCTATGCCGACAAGAAGCTCAACGGTCAGGATCCCGAATTCTTCAATACCGGCGGTGTTGCGGTTCCGGTGCCCAAGCAATTTACGCTGACGCTGAAAATCGGTTTATAACAGACGCTAAAGTTGAAAAATATGAATACGAAAAAAATAACCACGCTAATCGTACTCGCGGCTGCCCTCGTGGCGCTTCCCGCTTGTAACGACTTTTTGGATGAGATGCCGGACAACCGAACCGAACTCGATTCGAGCGACAAGATCACCAGTCTGCTGGTTTCGGCATATTCCGAACATACCTACCCCGTAACCTGCGAATACGCATCGGACAATGTCGATGAAACGGCATTGGTTTCACCGAACTTCGAACCCGAACAGGAAGAGTACTACCGCTGGCAGGACGTTACGGCGGCCGTTACCAACGAAGCGCCTCAGGCCGTATGGAGTCAGTATTACATGGCGATTGCCGCTGCCAACCAAGCGCTCGACGCCATCAAGGAGCTGGGCGGCGCCGACACCCCGCAGCTGAAGGCCGCCAAGGGCGAAGCGCTCATTTGCCGTGCATACGCTCATTTCTGTCTGGCCAATATGTTCTGTCAGGCTTACAATCCGCAGTATGCGTCGGAAGACCTTGGCATCCCCTACATGGAGAAGGCCGAAACGATACTCAACCCCAAATACACCCGCGGTACGCTGGCCGATGTCTATTCCAAGATCGACGCCGACCTGATCGAGGGTCTGCCGCTGATCACCGACGAGTTCTACTCGGTGCCGAAGTACCATTTCAACCAGAAGGCCGCCTATGCTTTTGCAGCCCGTTTCTACCTCTTCTATCAGAAGTGGGACGAGTGTATCGCCGCCGCGAAGGTAGTGCTGGGAAGCGCTCCCGAAACGATGATGCGCGACCTCGAAGCGAACGGCAAGCTGGGACTGCAGTCGGCCGACGGACAGACCCTGCTTCGCACGATGGACTATATCGACTACTCGCACAAGTGCAATCTGCTGCTGCAGACCTCGATAACCGATGCTCCCGGCATTTCGTTCGGTCCTTACAATGCCTACACCGGGTTCTCCCACGGTAACTGGCTGGATCAGACCGAAACCTTCCGCGCTCCGACGGCTCCATGGGGCAGCAGCTATACGCTCTACTCTGCGCCGTATTCAATGAATACCGGTAAAGCCGACAAGTGTTTCGCATGGCGTGCGCCCTACCTCTTCGAGATCAAGGACCCGGTGATGCAGACGGGACTCGCGCATACGGTTTTCCCCGCATTTACGGCCGAAGAGACGCTGCTCTGCCGCGCCGAGGCTTACATCATGAAGAAAGAATACGGCCCGGCTCTGAACGACATGAACCTCTGGATCAGCAAATATGTGAAATCCGGCGCCCAGACGCTCACCGAAGCCAACGTCAACCAGTGGGCGCAGAACACGAAGGAGTATACCCCGGCCAATCCCACGGTGAAGAAACCTTTCGGCGAGACGGCTTTCCCGCTCGAAGCCGGCACGCAGACCAACATGTGCTATGCGCTGCTGCATCTGCGCCGTGTGGAGACCGTACACCTCGGTTTGCGCTGGTTCGACATAAAACGTTACGGCATTACGATCTATCGTCGCAAGCTGGCCAGCTACAACACGCTCGGAAGCGTTACCGACGAACTGCACGCCCGCGACCCGCGCTGCGCGATGCAGCTGCCGATGGATGTCGTTGCCGCAGGCCTGACTCCTAACCCGAGATAATCAGATGCTAACGATAAAACAGGATATACGATGAAAAAGAATATTATATTACTTATGACGGCAGTGTTCGGAGTGTTCGTTTTGGCGGGCTGCTCCGAGGACGACCTGAAAAAGACGAGTGCTGTCCTCGACTCGCCTACCGTCGAGAACGATTTCGACAGATGGCTTGCCAAGAACTATATGGAACCCTACAACATCGATTTCAAATATCGTTTCAAAGATGTTCTGGGCGACATGGACTACAACCTGACTCCCGCGGATTACGGACAGGCGATCAAACTGGCCAAGCTGACGCTGCACCTGACGCTGCAGGTTTACGACGAAGTGACGGGCAACAGGCAGTTCATCAGCGAGAACTTCCCGAAGATCGTCCATGTTATCGGTTCGCCGGCCTATAACGAAAACAACAACATCGTACTCGGTGTGGCCGAAGGCGGTAAGATGATGACCCTTTATCAGGTAAACATCATCGACTATCTGCTGAGCACGAAGAATATTGCCCAGCTCAACGAGCTATTCTTCAAGACCATGCACCATGAGTTCGGTCACATCCTCCACCAGACGCGGCCCTACTCGACCGACTTCAACGCCGTGACGCCTTCGAGCTACGTCGGCGACGCATGCTTCGACACCTATCGGACGGATGCAGCGGCTCGTCAGGCCGGGTTTATCACGCGTTATTCGTCGAAGGCTCCCGATGAGGATTTCGTGGAACAGCTCTCGCTCTACGTAACCTCGACGGCAGCCGAATGGGAAGCCATTCTCGCACAAGGCGGCAGCGCCGGACGTCCGCTTCTCGAACAGAAGAACGATATCATGCGTGCCTACATGCTCAGCACATGGGATATCAATATCGATGAACTGCGAAAAGTGGTATTACGTCGGCAGAATGAGATTTGGTCGCTCGATTATAACATTTAATTCGTAAAAGAGATGAAAAAACTTATCATATTATTAGCGGTTTTGCCGCTTGTCCTCTCTTCGTGCCTCAAAGACGACAAGGACGCTTTCGGCAAAACGGCCAGTGAGCGAATCCGCGAGGTGCAGGAGGGCACCGAAAAGGCGCTGACCGGAGCTGCCAACGGCTGGCTGATGGAGTACTATCCCAGTGCGACGCAGGAGTACGGAGGCATTGCGATCTACATGAAGTTCCAGAACGGAACGGTTACCGTAACTTCCGAAGCGGGAGGCGCCGGCAAGACCGCCGAGAGTCTCTACTCGTACGATCAGGATTACGGTCCCACGATCAATTTCGACACTTACAATCCGTACTTCCATATCTATTCGGAGCCGAACTCCGGTGTCGGCCCGACCAATACGGGTATGGGAGGTGACAGCGAGTTCATCATCATGAGCTACGCGGCCGACAAAGTCGTTCTGCGCGGCAAGAAGACCCAGAACACCATCGTGCTGACTCCCCTGCCGGAAACCGCATGGAACACGATGTTCGGCAAATATTCCGCGGATGTGACCAAGATGGACAATTTCCGGTCCTACGAACTCGTTCTCAACGGCAAGACCTACGACATTTCGCGCGAGGTAGCGGCCGGTTATAACTCCCGTTATTTTTCGGTTGTAACTGAAAACGGAACGATTCCCGCAAGCTTCATCTACACGCAGGATACCGGCCTCAAGTTCTATGAGCCGCTGGTTGTCGACGGAGTTTCGATCGAGGAGATGACTTGGAGCGGCGGCATGTTCACCGACGAGGTAAGCGGCGCCCGGATTCAGGAAACGGTATCCAACAATAAGTTCACCTTCGCCGTATCGGACATCAAGGCTACTTCGGTCAACGTAGAAGCGACGCCGACTGTTGCAAACGAGTACTACTATTTTGACGTCGTACCTTCGAGTGCATTCGCAAACGCATCAGACGAGGATATTCTGTACGAACTGATGGACGGAATCACGTCGATGAACCAGTTGTCCCGCGGCAAAATGAAGAAAACGCTGACGGTAGATTCCGATACGGAATACATTCCCTGCGCATTCGGTCTTAAAATCGTAAACGGCTGGGTTTATCCGATCACGGAACTGGCAAAGGGCACCGCTTTCATGAGCGGTCAGGGCGATCCGATGTCGCCGGAATACCAAGCATGGCTCGGTACATGGACCGTCACCAGTACGTCGTCCGAAAAGAGCAAGCAGCCGATTACATTCGACATCACGCTTGCCAAGAAGGTCGCCAATACCTCCTATTCGCTGACCGGCTGGGATATTTCGGTCCGCCGACTGACTTGGGCGGGAACTGCCGACTTCAACACAACCGACAATTCGTTCGTAATCATGAACGGGCAAGAGCTCCCGTATTCGGATCCCAACGGTACGCCGTATCTTATCGCCCGCGGAATCGCAGCATCAGGCACCTATATCGTCTCTGGCAGCTACCCGGCACTGACCGGCGTTATGAATTCCGACGGAACAGCCTCCGTTTCCTGCTATAAGGGCAAGTTCTCGGACGGCGAGGAGTTTACCGTAGGTACGGTAGGATATTTCATAGATACCGGAGGCAGCTACGGATCTTATGGTCCCGCAGCAGGATTTACATCGGGAGATCATCCGGTCGGACCGTTCAAGATGGTTAAGAAATCGGCTGCCGGCGCTCCCGCCAAAGCCGCTGCTCTGACGAACGTCAATACTGTAATCCGGTACCATAAATTATCGGATACTCCGCAGTCGTTTCAGATCGACGTCAATGTAAAAGCTGCAAAGCTCGAATAAGGAGCGCTTGCATTATTGATCAATAGGGGTGGGAGGAGTCATTCGATAATGACTCCTCCCAAATTTTAGAGGGATTACCATCGTTTCATCTGCATGAGTTCGGTATTGCACCGGACTCATGTCGTCAATATACTCTTCATCCGCTTGCTGCCGAAGCGCAGCCGACTGCCGGAGAGGTCTGCGATCGGGATGCAGGCAGGGCGGTTCGTCACCATAAAATAATAAATAGAATAATAATTTGCATAAATCCGCACAAAATCGCATATTTGTATCTTAATCTTCCGTTACGAACCATTTATGGAATCTTTTTTGAACCATACGCCGGCGGCATATACTCCCTGTAAATCCGCTCCGGAAGATTTGCAGAGCCTATCTTTTGTCATCTATCCAAAATCATAGTTTATGAACAACAGAAAACTACTCATTTTTGCGTCATTCCTGCTGTTGGCGGGCTGTACGACCGATCCGGATACGGATAATAACGCGGGGGGGGGGTACTTCCGCGCAGACTCCGTCGGCCAAGATCGTCAACACCTCCGCCGATGCGGCGGCCGAAACGCTTCTGGTCTATTTCAACGACCGTGCGGTCGAAACCATCGAAAGCACCGCTGCCGCAACCCGCACTGCGGCGACCCGTTCGGGAGTCGCCTCCGTAGACGACGTTCTGAGCCGTCTGGAGATCGTTTCGCTGGAACGCCTTTTCACTTACGACGCCCGGAGCGAAGAGCAGACCCGCGCCGCAGGGCTGCATAAATGGTACATACTCACCTTCGGCCAAGGCGCGGATCTGGAAAAAGCCGCAAGGGAGCTGGCCGGAGTGGCCGAAGTGAGCCGCATACAATTCGACACGAAACTGCAAAAGGCATCGGTCGGCAATCCCATGCCGTTCAGAATCGACGAGACGGGGACGACCCGCGCCGATTTCTCCGGCAGCGGCTTCAATGATCCCGGACTTCCGAACCAATGGCACTACAGCAACAACGGCGACAAAATGTTCGCGGCTACGACGGCCGCAGGCGCCGACATCAATGTTCCGGAGGCATGGAAACTGACCGGCGGCAGCCCTTCGATCATCGTCGCCATCGTCGATGAAGGCGTGAAATACACCCATCCCGATCTGGCCGACAACATGTGGGTAAATAAGGCCGAACTGAACGGTGCGGCAAACACCGACAATGATGGGAACGGCTATAAGAACGACGTACATGGCTACAACTTCGCTACAAACTCCTCCGATCTGACATGGAGTGTATCGCATTATGACAATAAAGGCAAATACGACGGCGATTCGGGCCACGGCACCCACGTCGCAGGTACGGTAGCCGCCGTAAACAACAACGGCAAAGGCGTCTGCGGCGTAGCGGGCGGCACGGGCAGCAACGACGGCGTGAAACTCATGTCGTGCCAGATTTTTTCGGGCGGAAACGGCGGCACCATCTCGACTTCGGTCCGCGCGATCAAATACGCCGCCGACAACGGCGCCTCGATCATCCAGTGTTCGTGGGGCTACCCCACTCAGTCGCCGTTCACGTCGGACAGCTTTTATGAAAGGAATTACGCTGCGGAAAAAGAGGCGATCGACTACTTCGTTTCGAAAAAGAACAACGACGTACTCGACGGAGGCCTTGCGATCTTCGCCGCAGGCAACGACGCCACCAACTTCGCAAGTTATCCGGGCGGCTACCGCAGCTACGTTTCGGTCACCTCGTTCGGCCCGGACTACCTGCCGGCCTACTACACGAATTACGGTCCCGGCTGCAACGTCGCGGCTCCGGGCGGCGACGCCAGCATCTCGCCCGCAGGAACCAGCGCCGCGCAGGTGCTTTCGACACTGCCTTCCGAGCTGCCCGCAGAACTCGGCACCGACGGAGCCGACTACGGCTACATGCAGGGCACCTCGATGGCCTGCCCCCACGTATCGGGCGTCGCTGCGCTGGGACTCTCCTACGCGCTGGCCAAAGGCAGGCATTACACGGTGGACGAGTTCAAATCGATGCTCCTGACCGCCGTAAACGACATCGACTCCTATATCATCGGCGGCACCAAAAACGGCATGGTACTCCGCAACTACCGCAAGAATATGGGCACCGGATCGATCGATGCCTACCAGCTGCTGATGCAGATCGAAGGCACGCCCTGCCTGCCGGCTAAAGTCGGCGTACAGCAGGTGCTCTCGCTCGACAAGTTCTTCGGGCAGGCTTCGGCGAACCTGACCTACAAGAGCGCCGAAATGTCGCAGGCCGACATGGACAAGCTGGGGATCACCGCCGCGCCTGCGTTCTCGTACGGAAAACTGCAGATCAAATGCACCAAACCGGGCGTCGCCAAGATCAAGATCAAGGCCATGGCCGGAAGTTCCTCGGCAAACGGAGAGATGAGCGGCATGGAGATCACCAAGGAGTTCGCGATCATTGCCCGCGCGGTACAAGCCGGCAACGGGGGTTGGTTATAATATAAACGTATGAAAACTATGAGAAAGACTATCTATATCGTACTGGCCGCATTGGGCCTGTGTCTGTTCGCCGGCTGCGGATCGTCGGACAAGGAGAAGGTGTCGCCCACGGCAAAACAGCTCGTCGGCGAGTGGCAGCTCAAGACATGGACGGGCGAGACTCCGCAGGATTTCGATATTTACCTCTCGTTCGGAGCGGACAATACTTTCGAGATATACCAAAGGCTCGCCGAGGTAAAATACCAGAAATTCACCGGCAGTTATCAGGTGCAGAACGACGTGCTCAGCGGAAAATACAGCGGCGGCAAGAACTTCGGAAGCACCTACGACATTTCATTCAACGAATCGGGCAGCACGCTGACGCTGACCAGCGCCACGAACGTTACGGAAGTGAGCGTATACGAGCGCAGCACGATTCCGAATTCGGTCAAGGAGGGCGCCGCCGTGATGAAATCCACCCGTTCGGCGGTACGGCTGGCGCTGTAGGCCGTCCGCCGCAAAGGTCAAAACAGAGAATCTCCGGTCTTATGACCGGAGATTTTTTCATGCCGGAGTCATTCACACCCCACCGGCGGCCGATTTCCGGACGCAAACGCCGTTCATGTCCGAAAAACTGTTATATTTGCCCTCTGGAAGAGAAATTATATTTACAGAAACATCAGACGGACAGCCGGATAGCTCTCGATTTCCGTTTTGGCACATTTTTCACTATCTTTGGACAAAATACGTTACATATTATGAACATCACCGAAATTCTGCCCGGCATTCATTACGTCGGGGTCAATGATCGCACGACAACCCGTTTCGAAGGCCTCTGGTCGCTTCCCCACGGAGTTTCATACAACGCATATCTGGTCGCAGACGAGAAGGTCGCCCTGATCGACACCGTCGAAGAGGCTTTCGGAAGCCGTTTGTTCGAAAATATCCGCGAGACGATCGGCGACCGCCCGATCGACTACCTCGTGGTCAATCACATGGAGCCGGACCACTCGTCGTCCATCCGCGCCCTGCGCCTGCTCTACCCCGACATCCGGATCGTCGGCAATGCCAAGACGCTGCAAATGATCCAAGGCTTCTACGGCATCGACACCGGGACGCTCGAAGTCAAGGAGGGCGACACGATTTCGCTCGGCGCGAAGACGCTCTCGTTCTACATGGCGCCGATGGTACACTGGCCCGAAACGATGGTCACGTGGTGCGCCGAAGCCGGGACGCTCTTCTCTGGCGACGCTTTCGGCACGTTCGGGGCTATCGACGGCGGCATCACCGATTCGCAGCTCGACCCGTCGCGCTACTGGGACGAGATGCGCCGCTACTACGCCTGCATCGTGGGCAAATACGGCGGCCCCGTGCAGAAAGCACTGGCAAAGGTCCGCGGACTGAACCCCACGACCATCTGTTCGACCCACGGTCCCGTATGGCAGCGGCAGATTCCGCAGGTAATGGATATTTACGACCGTCTGAGCCGCTACGAGGGAGAACCCGGCGTAGTGCTCGCCTACGGTTCGATGTACGGCAACACGGAGCAGATGGCCGAACGCATCGCCCGCGAGCTTGCGAGCCGGGGCGTCGGCCCGATCGTCATGTACAACCTTTCGTTCGCCGACGAATCGGTCGTGCTGCGCGACGTGTTCCGCTACGACACGCTGATCGTCGGCGCGCCGACCTACAACGGAGGCATCTACCCGCCCGCGGCGCGCCTGCTCGACCTGATCGCCGCTCGCTGCGTCCCGCAGCGCAACTTCGGGTGGTTCGGATCGTTCTGCTGGGCCGGGGCCGCCGTGCGCGGCATGGGCGAATTCGCGCAGCGCATGAAGTGGGAGCCGATCTGCGATCCCGTGGAGATGAAGCAGGGCTTCTCGTCCGGCTGCCACGACTTCTGCAGCCGGTTCGCCGACGGCGTCGCCGAGCGCTTCCGCCGCTGAACATACACACACCAAAAACTCACAATATGAAAATCGCAGTCGTAGGAACGGGGTACGTCGGTCTGGTTTCGGGGGCTTGTTTCGCCGAAATGGGCCTCGACATCACGTGCGTCGATATAGACAAAAAGAAGATCGACGGGCTGAACAACGGCGTCATCCCGATCTATGAACCGGGGCTGGAAGAGGTCGTCCGGCGCAATGTCGAAGAGGGCCGTCTGCACTTCACGACCGAACTCACGGATTGTCTTGACAACGTGGAGGTGGTCTTCTCGGCCGTAGGCACGCCGCCCGACGAGGACGGCTCGGCCGACCTGAAATACGTGCTGAAAGTGGCCCGCACGTTCGGGCGGAATATCAAGAAATATACGGTGCTGGTGACCAAAAGCACCGTTCCGGTAGGTACTGCGCAGAAAGTCAAGGCCGTAATCCGCGAAGAGCTTGCCCGGCGGAAGTGCAAGGTGCCGTTCGACGTCGCTTCGAACCCCGAATTTCTGAAGGAGGGCGCGGCTGTCAAGGACTTCATGTCGCCCGACCGCGTGGTCGTGGGCGTCGAAAGCGAACGGGCGCGCAAGCTGATGACCAAGCTCTACCGGCCGTTCCTGATCAACAATTTCCGCGTGCTGTTCATGGACATTCCCTCGGCCGAGATGACCAAATACGCCGCCAACGCCATGCTGGCGACGCGAATTTCGTTCATGAACGAGATCGCCAACCTGTGCGATCTGGTAGGCGCCGACGTCGAGATGGTCCGCAAAGGAATCGGTTCCGACGCCCGCATCGGCAGCAAATTCCTCTATCCGGGCTGCGGTTACGGCGGCTCGTGCTTTCCGAAGGACGTGAAGGCGCTGGCCCACACGGCACACGAACACGGCTACACGATGCAGGTGATCGAAGCCGTGGAGCGGGTCAACGAACGCCAGAAGTCGATCGTTTTCGACAAATTGCAGCTGGCGCTGGGCGACCTGCGCGGCAAGACCGTAGCCGTCTGGGGACTCGCCTTCAAACCCGAAACGGACGACATACGCGAAGCACCGGCATTGGTCGTGATCGACCGGCTGCTCGAAGCGGGAGCGACGGTCCGCGCATACGATCCGGTCGCAGCCAACGAATCCCGCCGCAGGCTCGGCGAAGAGCGCGTTTATCATGCCGCGTCGATGTACGAAGCCGCCGAAGGAGCCGACGCCGTCGCGCTGATCACCGAGTGGAAGCAGTTCCGCATGCCCGACTGGACGCTCCTGCGTTCGGCCATGCGCGACAACATCATCGTGGACGGCCGCAATATCCTCGACAAGGAGGAGGCGCTGAACGCCGGATTCCGCTATTACGGCATCGGGAAATAACAGGTGCAGCGGCATCCGGAATGCAATCCGGCAGGCTGCAGGAAGCGGTAACCGTATATAACACGAAGGCCGGAGCATACACTCCGGCCTTCGTGTTATCGTCTCGGCGATCCTACATGCGGACCTTGACGATGATCTTGCGTATGCTTCCCTCGCCCACCATCGGCGCATGGCCGTCCTCAGGCATGAGGATCGTAAACTGACCGGGACGGATCGTGTAGCAGGTCTGCGGCTCGTCGTCGAAGAGCTGAATATCCTTCTCGGCATCGAACCCGCCCAGCGGTTTGCTCAGGACGGCACGTTCGCTCCAGCCGAAGGTCTCGCGCTCGCCGCGGACAAGCACCTGAATGTCGAGATAGGCGTTGTGGATTTCCAGCTTGGCGTCGGCGGGCTTCTTCAATTCGGTATCCATGACATTCACATAAATATCCTTGCCGTCGAGTTCGTGGATACCGGATTCCATCTTCACCCAGTCGGTCGAGGCGATGAAACCGAAAGCTTTTTCCAGACGCGGATTCAACGAATAATAGAGCGCGCTGTTTTTCAAAGAGTCGAAAATCATAATTATATCGGATTAGTTGTTCATTGCATTTTTCCGCAGCCGGACGACGACGGGATGGTGGTCCGAGTAATCGACCGTGGGCACCTCGTACGAAAGCGCATCGAACCCCTCCGAGCTGAGCACGTAGTCGATCCGCAGGGTATTGAAAAATCCGCGGAACGTATGCGAATAGCCCGAACCGCACTGGCTGAAAGCGTCGTTCAGTCCCTTGGCCATGGTGCGGTAAACGTACGACATGGGCGTATCGTTGAAGTCGCCGCAGACGATGCACCGCGAACGCCACGCCTCCACCACCACCGCGATGCTGTCCACCTGCGCGGCACGCAGCACGCTGTTCTCGCGGAAACGGCCCGCCATGCTCCGCAGTTTGTCCTCGCGCGCCGTATCGGAGAGAAATCCGCGGCTGGTGAGGTAGTCGTTGTCGGCCGCCTTGATCGCCGTCGAACGCAGGTGGTTGTTGAACACCCGGATCGTATCGTCGCCGATCAGCAGATCGGCCCAGACCGAGGTGCCGGGGGTCAGTACGACGCCGGAGCGCAGGATGCGGTATTTGCTCAGGATCACCAGCGGCGCGCCGTAAAGCGAATCGGGCGCCTGCGTACGTCCGAAAACAGCGCTTTCGTACTTCTCGTCCAGCAATGCGAACTCGTCGGACTGCCCGGCCAGCCGCGCGTTGAACTCCTGCAGGCAGATGATATCGGGATTATGGTCGCCGATCAACTGCAGCACGTCTCCCACGCTGCTGAGTCCGTTCTCGCCGTAGAATCCCCGCACGTTATAGGTCATCACCTTGAAGGCGCGGCGGTCGTACCTCTCGTCGCCGTAATTACGGCGGAACTCAGGTCTGTAGAAAAGCGACACCTTGAAAAGCCCGACGACCACCAGCGCGACCATGATTCCGGCCCGCACCAGCCGCCAGCGGATGATCCAATAGAGCGCCAGCACAACCGTGACGACATAGACCGCCGGTGCGGCCAGCCCCAGCACGGGGAAGAACCACACCCGGCCCGGATCGACGTAGGGGACGAAAAAGGTGACGACCATCGTAACGGCCGTTACGGCCGTCAGGAGCGTCATCAGCAGATCGAGCAGCCGCAGCAACAGACTGCGCCGCGGCTTACGGCCGCGGTCGCTGTCATAACCGCTGTAATAGGTCTCGGACATAGGGTCAGAAACGGATTATGCCCCGCTGTTTCCACCATTGAAGCAGCAGGAAGCCCCACAACATGCCTCCCACATGGGCGAAATGCGCCACATTGCCCACGCCGCGCCAGCCCAAGAACAGTTCGATCACACCGTAGATGACAACGAACCATTTGGCCTTCATCGGAATCGGGGGAATCAGCAGCATGATGACCGCATTGGGGTGCAGGACACCGAAGGCCAGCAGCAGTCCCATCACGGCGCCCGAAGCGCCGACCAGCACCAGCGGGAATTCGCCGAAGGCCAGTGCCGTCAGGTATTGGATAAGCGCCGCGCCGATGCCGCAGACCATGTAATAGGTCAGAAAGCGTTTCTGCCCCAATTCATACTCCAGCGTACGCCCGAACATCCAGAGAGCGAACATGTTGAAGAAGATATGTTCGAAATTGGCATGCAGGAACATGTAGGTGATGAACTGATAGACATGGAAAAACGGCGTACCGAGCGACAGGGCGCAGTACTCCATGATCGCATTGCCCGCCTTCGGCAGCAACGCCGTGGCCATGAAGATCAGGACGTTGATGATTATCAGATTCAACACCACCGGGGGCGTCTGGAAATAATTCCTGTTCATAAATTATCTTTTTTCAGTTTCGTTGCGGTTTTCTCCCCGTCCCGTCTCTCAGGGCTGCAAACGCGGCCCGGCCTGCATTCGCAAGCCCGATCCTGCGGGGAGCTGTTTTCAATTTTCCGCCCCGAAAACAAGCCGCATGGAGCCGGCCGGATCAGGGCGCCGAAAATTTATGCAAATGTACGTTTTTCCGCCGGATTATCCCAACTTGGCCCGGATATCTTCGACGGTTATCTCGGCGGTTATGGCTTTGCCCGATGGCGAAAAGCTGAAATTGCCCGAAGCGGCCAGCCGCGCGAGCAGTGCGGCGGCTTCGTCGCGCGACATGAGGCGCGCAGTCTGCTTCGCAGCTCCGCGCGCCATCACGGCGGCGATCTTCTCGCGCCGCACGTCGGCCAGCGACACGGGCGTCGAGAAGGCCTGCAGCAGTTCGTAAAGCAGCTGGTCCACCGAGTCGGCAGGCATGTCGGCCGGCGTGCCCTTCACCTCGACGGCGCAGTCGCCCTGAAAATCGAGATCGAAGCCCAGCGATGCGAATTCGACGGCATTCTCTTCGAGCAGGGCGTATTCGCTGTCCGGAAGCACCAGCCGTTCGGGAAACAGCAACTGCTGACTCACCGACGAACCGCTGCCGAGCATCTTCAGGTAGTCTTCGTAAAGTATCCGTTCACGGGCGCGGCGCACGTCCACCACCACGAACCGTCCGCCCAGCAGGGCGGCGACATAGCCGCCTCCGAGCGGCAGCGGATCGGTAAATTCGGGCCGCCCGTCAACGTCGAGACGCTGTTGCTCGACCGTCGCTTCGGAGGGGATGAATTCTAGCTCGCTGGCATCGAAACCGCTCTCCGAAGTCACTTCGAAGCCCCCGCCCGACACGAAATCCTCGAAGGCGTCGTCCGCCGCAGAGGGAATCGAAAATTCGTCGGCGCCGCTGCCGGCCGCAGGAAATCCCCCGCCCCCGGCGCTGCGCAGGCCGCCCGGCAAAGCGACACCCGAACCGCGTCCTCCGCCGCGCGGAGCGAAGCCCGCGCCGGCATTGTCGGAGAGAGTTTGGCCGTTGTCGCTGAACGGCACGTCGAATCCGGCGAAATCGACGTTCGGATCGGGCGCCGACGGGTCGATGTACTCTTCGCGGAAAGGATTGTATTCGCTGTTGGACATGGCCCGCGGCTCGCTGTAGACCGCCCCTTTGGTCAGCACCGGAATCTCGACGATGCCTTCGCGGTCGAAATCCATCAGCGGCACGGCGCCCGTCTTGGCGAGCGTTTCGCGCACGGCGGCGTTCACGATCTGCCACACGGCCTCCTCGTCGGCGAATTTCACCTCGGTTTTCTGCGGGTGGACATTGACGTCGATGCGCGACGGGTCGATCGTCAGGTAGAGGAAATACGACGGCGAACTGCTTTCGGGAATCAGCTTCTCGTACGCCTTCATGATGGCGCTCGTGAGGTACGAACTCTTGAAATAGCGGCCGTTTACGAAGAGGTACTGTTCGCCGTTGCGCCGTTTGGCGGCGGCGGGACGGCCGATGTAGCCTTCGATGCGGGCGATCGAAGTGTCGGCCTCGACCTCCAGCAGATTCTGCTTGATATGGCGTCCCACCACATCGACGATACGTCCGGCGAGCGACGCCGCACCCAGCGTATAGACCGAGGCGTCGTTGGCGTATAGCTCGAAGGCGATCTGCGGATTGCACAACGCCACACGCTGGAATTCCGACTTGATCTGCGCCGCCGACGTGGTGCTCTTGTCCAGAAAACGGCGGCGGGCAGGCACGTTGTAGAAAAGGTTGCGCACGAAAAACTGCGACCCCACGGGACACATCACCGGGGTCTGTCCGGCGAACTGGCCGCCGTTGATCTCGGTCTGCGTGCCGACTTCGTCGCCCTCCTGCCGCGTCCGCAGTTCGACCTGCGCCACGGCGGCGATCGAAGCCAGCGCTTCGCCGCGGAAGCCGAAAGTATTGAGTGCGTAAATATCGTCCACGGAGGTTATCTTGCTCGTGGCGTGGCGGTCGAAAGCCATGCGCGCGTCGATGGGCGACATGCCGCAGCCGTCGTCCACGATCTGAATCAGGTCCTTGCCGCCGTCGCGGAAATTGACCTTTACGGTGCGTGCGCCTGCGTCGATCGCATTCTCCATCATCTCCTTGACCACCGAGGCGGGACGGTTGACGACCTCGCCCGCCGCGATCTGATTGGCTACGACCTCCGGTAATAATCTGATCTTATCTGCCATCTACTCCTGATAATCGTTGGGTACCACCGTGATAGGCTGCTCCTGCCACTCGACGTCGGAAATGCCCGACTGGTCGAGTCCGTTGCGCCGCACCGACTCTTCGGCGCCCGCCGCTTCGGTCTGCGCCGGGGCCGAGGTCCGCGCCCGCAGGAAAACGTCGGCAAGCCTCGGATAGAGGATATAGATGAACAGCAGCACCAGAACCGCGCCTACGGCCATCTTCCAAATGCGGTCGCGGCCCGTCTTCTCCTCCTTGGAACGGCGTGCGGCGCGCGCATCGCGCTGGGTGCGGATATATTGTCCGGGGCGGTATTCGCCGCCGGCGTCTTCGGCTCTTTCGCCCCGAAGCTCGGCGCGGCGCTGTTCGCGCGCCTCCTTTTCGGGGTCGTAATAACGCGGTATGTAATTGAATTTGTTCGCGTGCTTCTTGAACGGGGTGAAACCTAACATGGCGTGTCCTCCTATTTTTTTGTAAAGATACGAATTCTTCCGCAATTTTATTGCCCCGAATTCCTTTTTCCGGCACGGACGCATGCGTCCGCCGCGCGCGGGAAGCGGGTTGCGGCCGGGGCGGCTCCCGATCTGCCAATACGGCGGAATGCCGGAACCCGCAGGGGTATTCAGCACTCCGCCGTAGAGACGAAACCGTATCGTTTCCTAACGGAAGAAACTCTTCATCCGCTCGAAAATATTCTGGTTTTTGACCGAGTCGGCTTTCTGGAAACCGGGCTGCCGGGACAACTCCTCGACCAGCCGCTTCTCCTCGGCATTGAGTTTCGACGGAATGGTGATGTCCACCACGACCAGCTCGTCGCCGCGGCCGTAACCGTTCACGTCGGGCAAACCCTTGCCGCCCAGACGCAGCACCTTGCCGGCATGCGTTCCCGGAGCGATCTTGATCTTGGCGCGGCCGTCTACCGTCGGCACCTCGACCGTACCGCCCAGCAGAGCCAGCGTCACGGTGATATTGAGGTTGTGAATCAGGTCGTTGCCGTCGCGCATCAGTTCGGGATGCGGCTCCTCTTCGATCAGCACTTGCAAGTCGCCGTTGACGCCGCCGTGGCGCGCGGCGTTGCCCTTGCCCGTGACGGTGAGCATCATGCCCTCGCCCACGCCGGCCGGAATCTTGATCTCCACGACCTCCGAACCGCGGACGGTGCCTTCGCCCTTGCACTTGTCGCAGGGCGAAGTGATGACCTTGCCCGTACCGCCGCAGGTCGGGCACACACTCTGGGTCTGCATGCGGCCGAAAAAGGTGTTTTCGACGCGCGTCACATGGCCCGTGCCGTTACACGTCGAGCAGGTCGAATAGGAATCGGCGTCCTTGGCTCCCGTGCCGCCGCACTTGTCGCAGGCGACGGTCTTGTTGATCTTGAGCTTCTTGGTGACGCCGTTGGCGATCTCGGCCAGCGTCAGCCTGACCTTGATGCGGATATCGGAGCCGCGGTTCACGCGCCGGCCGCCGGACGACGACGAACGGAACCCGCCCCCGCCGAAATGTCCGCCGAAAATATCGCCGAACTGTGAGAAAATATCCTCCATCGAGAAGCCTCCGCCGCTGAAGCCGCCGAAACCGCCTCCGCCGCCTGCCGCGCCGCTCATGCCGGCATGGCCGAACTGGTCGTAACGGGCACGCTTGTCGGGGTTCGACAACACGTCGTAGGCTTCTGCTGCCTCCTTGAATTTCTCCTCGGCCTGCTTGTCGCCCGGATTCTTGTCCGGGTGATACTGAATGGCAGCCTTGCGGTAGGCCTTCTTTATTTCGTCGGCGTTAGCGTTCTTCTGGACGCCCAGCACTTCGTAGTAATCCCTCTTTTCAGCCATCTTCTCACTCTCCTACAACGACTTTTGCAAAACGCAGCACCTTGTCGCCCAGCATGTAGCCGGTCTGGACGACGTCTACGACCTTGCCCTGCATATCCTCTCCGGCGGCGAACTTGGCCACGGCCTCGCATAGGTCGGCGTCGAACTCCCGGCCCTTGACGTCGATCTCGGTCACGCCCTTCTGACGCAGGGTTTCGGTAAATTTCTGCGATATCAGGTTCACGCCGGCGCGCAGCGCTTCGATATCGTCGCTTTTCTGCATGGCATCGACCGCCCGCTGCACGTCGTCGCGCACGGGAAGCATCGCCAGCAAGACGTCGCGGCCTCCGGTCTGCACCAGATCCATCTTCTCCTTGAGCGTACGCTTGCGGTAGTTGTCGAACTCGGCCTGCAGACGGATGTATTTATCCTGCCATTCGGCGACTGCCGCCGCTAAATCGGGTGCGGCGCCGCTGTCGGTCGCGTCTGCCATTGTGTCAGTCCCGTCCTGCGGCTCGTCTGACACATTGGCACAGGGTTCGCCGTCGCACGAGGGATAACCGTCGCCCGGCTCGAACCCTTCGTCGCCGTTAATGGCTTCATTATAAGCTTTTTCCTTTTTCATATATAGTTGTTTTTCAGATTTTCCGTCTTATAGTCGATCAAATTGTATACCAACCTCCGGAAGGGCCTATCCGATGATGAAAATAGCAGGGCGTTTGTTCATCGCGGGCAGTTCGGCGGCACGCCATTCGCGGACGCGGAGCGTGCGGATGAATTCGCCGGGAGCCGTGATGTCCATGGCCACCGTCAGCCGCGTTTCGGGCGCAAGGGTCTGCAACAGCTGCTCCATCAGCTTGACGTTGCGGTACGGGGCCTCGATGAAGAGCTGCGACTGGCCTTCGGCGTGCGCGCGGCGTTCGAAACGGCGGATCGCCTGCACCCGTTCGGGCGGTTTGACGGGCAGATAGCCGTTGAAAGCGAACGACTGTCCGTTAAGCCCCGACGCCATGACCGCCATGACGATCGACGAAGGTCCGACGAGCGGCACGACACGGATTCCGCGGCGGTGGCAGGCTTCGACCACCAGCGCCCCCGGATCGGCGACGCCCGGCACGCCCGCTTCGGAAATCACGCCCGCCGAACGCCCCTCGACGAGCGGTTTCACCAGCTCTTCGACCTCACGCCCGGCGACGGTATGTTCGTTCAGTTCGCGGAAGCAGAGCGTGTCGATCGGGCGCGCCGCGCCCGCTTTCGACAGAAACCGCCGCGCCGTGCGAGTATTCTCGACGATAAAATAGTCGAGCGAATCCATAACGGCGCGGTTGGCTGCGGGCAGCACGTCCCACGGCGCCGTTTCGTCCGAGATCGGACACGGGATCAGATAGAGTGTTCCGTACATTTTTTCAGTTCAGCGATTTTTCGTTCCAACAATCCGACACGGTTCGTAATGCGGACATACTGCACGGCGAACCAGAGACTCAGCGCCATGGCCCCGACGATCACCAGACCGGGCAACCCGCCGAGACAGAGCCAGCTGAGCAGAAATCCCGCGATCGAAAGCGTCAGCGGAGCTTTCCGGACAAGAAAGGCCAGTGCCGCGTAGACGCATGCCAGCGCAGCCATGAAAATCCCGACGGCCCGCATCGTCGCGTCGCCCCCGGCATGCACCAGCACGACCACGCCGCCGACAAGCGCGAAAAACGCGGCGCAGAGCATCGCGACCTTCGCCCGGCCCAGCTGGTCGAGGGCCGACTCCGCTTCGACGCGGGCCGTCAGCAGGCGGGTTTCGAGACACTTCACGGCCTGCATCCTCTCCGCCGGACAGTTGCAGGCGGGACATTTGTCCGCTCCGGGCGCGATCAGGCCGCCGCAGTCGTAGCACTTCATCCCGTTATTCCTTGAGATAGATGCGTTTCACACGTCCCGAAACCGAGGTCATGATTTCATACGAGATCGTATCGAGCACACGGGCCATCGTTTCGAGGTCGTTGCCCGGCACGGGCGAGAAGACCGACACTTCGTCGCCCTCCTTCACGCCGGGAATGTCCGTAATGTCGATCATGCAGCTGTCCATGCAGACCCGGCCGATGATCGGCGCAGGCTGTCCGGCCACGAGCACCGACCAGCGGCCGCAGCCCAGATGCCGGTCCAGCCCGTCGGCATAGCCGATCGGTATCGTGGCCGTAGTAGTCGGCCGCGTGAGCTTCCCGGCGCGGCCATACCCCACCGCATCGCCCGCAGGCAGGCGTTTGATTTGCACGATGCGGGTTTTGAGCGTCGAGACGGGACGCAGGGCGTCGTTGTGCCGGAACCCGAAGCCGTAAAGCCCCAGCCCCAGACGGCACATGTCGAACTGCGCTTCGGGGAAGCGCTCGATGGCGGCCGAATTGGCCGCATGGCGGATGACCGGATAAGGCAGCGAGGCGGCGAGCTGCGCGCTCATGCGGTCGTAGAGGGCGATCTGCGCCCGCGTATAGGCATCCTCTTCGGGCATGTCGGCGCAGTTGAGGTGCGAGAAGACCGAAGCCGCCTTGACCTGCGGCGTCGCAGCGAGCGTCGCGCACAACTGCGCGATCTCCTGCTCCACGAACCCCAGCCGGTGCATGCCCGTATCCAACTTGACATGAATCGGATAACGGGTTTCGCCCGCGTGCGTCACGGCGTCGGCGAAAGCGCCGAGCGAGTGGAAACTGTAGATTTCGGGTTCGAGCCGGTTGGCGATCATCACGTCGAAGCTGTCAGCATCGGCGTTGAGCACCACGATCGGCATCGAAATCCCCCGCTCGCGCAGCAGTACGCCCTCATCGGCGAACGCCACGGCGAGATAGTCCACCCCCTGATGCTGAAGCATCTGCGCGACTTCGAAATCGCCCGCGCCGTACGAACCGGCTTTGACCATCGCCACGAGCCGGGTCCCGAAGCTCAGCTTCGACCGGAAATAGTTGAGATTATGAATCATGGCGTCGAGATCGACCTCCAGCACCGTCGTATGACTTTTGCGGGAGAGCAGGTGCACCAGTTTTTCGAAACGGAAATCGCGTGCGCCTTTCAACAGGATCGCACGCCCGGCCACGGCGTCGCGGTTGATGCGCGCGACGCATTCGTCGGTAGCCGTAAAGAACTCCTTGTCGCAGGCGAACAGCGCGGCATAGCGTTTCAGGCGGGGACCGATACCGATCAGGAAATCGATTCCGGCGCGTGCGACCATGCCCGCCACGCGGCTGTAAAGCTCGTCGTCCGTGAGACCGCTCTGCGAAATGTCCGACAGCACGAGCGTACGGCGGCGGCTCAGCGCCACGCTGTGCAGGTAGTCCAACGCCAGCGCCAGCGAATTGAGGTCAAGGTTGTAGGCGTCGTTGATAAGTATCGAGTCGTTGATGCCCTCCTTCACTTCGAGACGCATCGCCACCGAAGGAGCCGCGGCGAACGAAGGGGCGGGATAATGCATCGCATCGCAGAACGCCTCGACGATCTGGGCGTTGCGGCGCGAAGCGGCGTTGCCTATGACCGATTCGGGCACTTCGGGATACGCGGCGGCATCGACGGGACGGCGGTCGGCGAAATGCGCCGCGACCATACGGCCCAGCGGCTCGTAATAGCTGTGGTAGATGATTTTGGAAGCGCTGCGGGCGAGAATCATCTTCTCGTCGCATTTCTGTTCCAGATTGATAAAATTCTCCTGATGGGCGTCGCCGATCGAAGTGAAGATCACCGCGTCGGGGCGGATGATGCGTTCGAGCCGCTCCATCTCGCCGGGCTTCGAGATGCCCGCTTCGAAAATCGCCAGCTCCTCGTCGCCCTCCAGCATCAGCACCGAAAGCGGTACGCCCAGCTGCGAATTGTAACTCTTCGGCGAACGGTAATATTTCATGCCTTCGGGCAGCTCCTCGGCGATCCACTCCTTGATGACGGTCTTGCCGTTCGAGCCTGTGATGCCGACCACCGTACCCCGGAACTGCGCCCGGTGATAGGCCGCCAGCCGCTGAAGGGCTTCGATGGCGTTGTCCACCTGCACGAAACCGCACTCCCCGGTGCACGAGGAGGCTTCGACACCCCGCTCGACGAGGAACGCACGCACGCCCCGGCTCTGCATGCCGGCGATGAAATCATGCGAATCGTGGTTCGCGCCGCGCATGGCGACGAACATCGGGCGGCACCCCAGCTCGCACGAAAGCGAACGGCTGTCGGTAACGACCGACCGCACCTCGGAATCGCAGCCCGAAAACTTTCCGCCGCAAATGGCGGCAATACGTGAAAGTCTGTAATTCATCCTCTTATCATTTTTCCGTTCCGTCCGCCCTGCGGTCTGTAGGCATCTGCCCCGCATTCGGCCGGAACGCCGCGAAAAATCGTCAGTCCATCTTAAAAGTCACGATCGTAATGCCCGCCCCGCCGCGGTCGGCATGCTCGTCCTTGGCGCTTTCGACCTCAGGGACCGTGCGCAGATAGCGGCGGATCTCCTCCTTCAAGGCCCCCGTACCCTTGCCGTGGAGAATCGAAACCGACCCCACGCCCACCATCAAGGCGTCATCGACGAAATCCTGCACGGCGTCCAGCGCTTCGGCGGCGCGCATGCCCCGCACGTCGATATGGTCCCTGAAATTGAGTTTGCGGGCCGAAATATCGACCGAGACCACCGTACGGGCCGTCTGCGGGCGCGTCGCTTCGCGGAACTCGCTGTTCGACACCACGGTCAGCAGTTTCTTGTCTACCGTAGTAAGTATCTGACCGAAGGCGACCTGCACTTTCTTCCCCTTGACCGACTGCACCACGCCGACCATATCCTGCCCGGCCATGCGGACCTTGGAACCGGGTTCGACCTCGCGGGGTTTGGGCGGTTCGGGGGCGGCGGCCGCCGCCTGCGCTTCGCCGCGCTGGGTTTTGCGCTCGATGCGCCGCTGGCGGCGGCGTTCGATGCGCTCGATCTCACGGGCCACCTGCGCGTCCTTCTCGGCCGTATCGGCCTGCTCGACCGCATCGCGGAAGTCGTCCAGCTCACGGCGCGCCAGCCGCGTCAGCTCTTTTTCGGCCTGCGCTTCGCGGATGGTCCTGATCGTATTCTCGATCTGCTTGTTGGCGTCGGCGATCAGCCGCTGGGCCTCCTGCTTGGCCTTTTTCAGAATCTCCTGCCGCTCGGACTTGATCTTCGCCAGCTGCTCGGCGTAAGTCTGCTCCAGCTCTTCGACCTTGCGGTCCGTCAGGCGGATGCGGTCGCGTTTCTGTTCCCAGTAATGTTTGTCACGGGCGATTTCGCGCAGCTGCTTTTCGATGTTGATATGGTCGCTGCCGGCCTTCTCGCCCGCAATGCGGATAATCTCTTCCGGCAGGCCGATCTTGCGGGCGATCTCCACGGCGAACGAACTGCCGGGCTTGCCCGTTTCGAGCCGGAACAGCGGCCTGATATGCTGCACGTCGAACATCATGGCGCCGTTGGCGATGCCTTCGGTGTTCGACGCATAATACTTGATATTGGCGTAATGGGTCGTGATAACACCGTAGCACCCCTTGGCCAGCAGGCGTTCGAGGATGGCTTCGGCGATGGCGCCGCCGATGACCGGCTCGGTACCCGACCCGAATTCGTCGATCAGCACCAGCGTCGCGGAGGAGGCTCCGGCCAGCATGTTCTTCATGTTGAGCAGGTGCGACGAGTAGGTCGAAAGATCGTCGTCGATCGACTGCTCGTCGCCGATGTCGATGAAGATCGACCGGAACACGGGCAGTTCGGAGACTTCCGACGCCGGCACGAGGAATCCGCACTGGAACATATACTGCACGATGCCCGTGGTTTTCAGGCAGACCGACTTGCCGCCCGCGTTGGGCCCCGAAATGACGAGGATATGCTTGCGACGGTCCAGCTGCATGTCGAGCGGCACGACCTCGCGGCCCTGCGCCCGGAGCGTCTGCTGCAGCAAGGGATGGCGGGCGTTTTTCAGCATCAGCCGGTCGTCGGTCGAGACGATCGGCTTCACGCAGCCGTTCTCCGAGGCCCAGCGCCCTTTGGCGCGCAGCATGTCGATCTCGGCGAGGTAATCGCCCGAATCGGCGATCAGCTCCGCATCGGGACGCACCGAATCGGTGAACTCCGAGAGGATGCGGACAATCTCGCGCCGCTCAGCGTATTCCAGTTCGCGCAGTTCGTTGTTGATCTCCACCACCTCGACCGGCTCGACGTAGAACGTGCGTCCGGTAGCCGACTCGTCGTGGATGAAGCCCTGCAGTTTGCGCTTGTTGGCCGCGGCGACCGGAATCACGGCTTTGCCTTCGCGGATCGAAATCTGGGCGTCGGCATCGACGATGCCGGCGTTCTTGGCGGCCGACAGCACGGCCTGCAGACGTTTGGCGGCCTGTCCCTCGCGTTCGCGGACGGCGCGCCGGATCTCCAGCAGACCGGGCGAAGCGTTGTCCTTCACGTTGCCGAAACGATCGACGATGGCGTCGATCCGCTGCACGATTTCGGGAAAGGCCGCGACGCCGCGGCTGCGGGCGTGAAGCGCCGGATATTGTTCTTCGCGGTTGAGAATGAACGCGACGATGCCGCCGACGACCGTCAGCGCACGATGCAGCGTCACCACTTCCTCGACGTCGAGGAATGAGCCTTCGACGCGCAACTTGGCGACGATATGATCGACGTCGGGATACTCCCCGCCGGGAAATTCGTGTTCCATATCGAGCAGCAGACGCATCTCGTCGGCAAGCGTCAGCCGCCGGGCGATCTCGCGCGCCGAGGTCGAAAAGGTCTCGCCGGCCAGCCGCGCACAGGCGGCACGCATGGTACAGCGCGCCGCAACCTGTTCACGAAGCCGGTCGAAGCCGATCTTCTGCTCGAAGTTTGCAGGATAAATCATGGTGCTATGTCGGGTAGAGGGCTACCGCAGCCGCCTGAGCGAATCGCGCTCGGCTTTCTCGGCGGCCTTCGCGGCCTTCCGGTCGGCCCGCTCCTTCATCTTCTCAGGGTTGCGCCCGAAGAGCGAAAGATGGACGTAACGGCCCGGATACTGTTTGACGTCGGCCAGCAGTGCGGAGAGATTCTCGCTGGCCCGGTTGAGCGAATCGTAAAGTTCGGGATCGTTCATCAGCTTGCCCACCGTGCCCTCGCCCTGCGCGATGCGGGCCACCAGATCGTCGAGATGCCCGACAGTCTGCGAAAGTTTGACGGCGAACTCCTCTTCGGAGAACTGCGCGACGACCCGGTCTACATTGCCGATGATGCTGTCCACGCGCTGGGCGTTGTCGCCGAGCATGTCGGAGAACTTCGAAAGGTTCTCCAGCGCGCTTTTCAGGTTGTTTTTCTCGGCGGAAAGTATCTGCGCCATGTCGCCCGTCACGGAGTTGAGGTTGCCGAGCGTCCCGGCGATATTGCCGGCGTTGTCCTCCATCAGCCTGTTGAGGTTGTCGAGCGCACGCGACAGATCGCCGGTGAGCTGCGAGACTTTCTGCTTGAAGAAATCCAGCTCCGAACCGGCCATGTCCATCAGGTCGCGGTCGCGGCTCGCCCGCAGCGTATCCCCCTTGTGCAGGTAGGTGTCGGCCCTGCCGTAGGTTATTTCGATCGCCTTGGCGCCCATCAGCCCGTTGCTGAAAATCTTGGCTTCCGAATCGGTCGGAATGCGGTATTCGCGCTTGATGGTGAACCGCAGCACGACTTTGTCGCTGCGGGCGGGGTCGAACGACAGACCCGTCACCGAACCGATCTTGACGCCCTTCATCATGATCGGCGAAGCGTTCTGCACGCCGTTGATCTGGTCGTAAGCCGCATAATATTCGACATTGCGGCTGAAAATATCGAATCCTTTCAGAAAGCGAATACCCGCCCATGCGACGCCGATCATCGCCACGGCGAAAATTCCGATCTTAACTTCCCTTTTCATATCTCGTATGTTTTTATTTCACGATCCGAGTTCCCCGGCAGCTCACCACAAAGGCGTCGGGGAAGACCTTGCGCACCGCCGCCAGTTGTTTCTGCGCCGCAGCGCGGGTCTCGTATTCGCCGACGCAATACTTATAACGGTATTTGCCGTCGGCCGTATATTGTTTCACCTTGCCGCGGTAGCTCTTGAACCGCGCGGACGAAGCCGGCACGGTCTGGGGGCTGGCCAGCACCTGCACGGTATAGCGCAGCGGCTGCGCGTCCTGTTTCGGAGCCGGCTGCTTCGGGGTTTCGGCTTTCGGCGTCTCACGCTTCGGGGCGCCGGCCTTGGGAGTCTCCGTTTTCGGCGTCTGCGTTTCGGACGTCTCCCGCTCTGCCGGCGCAGTCACGGATTCGGATTTGGCGGCGGAGTCCTTCGCCCCCGCCTTTCCGCCGGCCCCGCGCACAGGCTCCTTGCCGACGACCACTTGCTCCGGTTTCTGCTCCGGCTTAGGCGCCGCAGCGGCCTCCTCTTCGGCGTTGCGCGTTTCGAGCACATAGGCCGAATAGTTCTTCACGCCCTCGTAAATCGAACGGGCGATCTCGGTCTGGCCCTTCTCCGACTTCATGTAGGCAGCCTCCTGCGAATTGGAGAGGAATCCGATCTCGGTCAGCACGCCCGGCATGTCGGTCGCATAGAGCACGCGCAGCAGCTGGGGTTTGATGCCCCGCGAATGGCGGCCCGCCTTCAGGTAGTTGTTCTGAATGCAGCGCGCGATGGCCATGCTGTATTCGCCGTAGGTGAACTGCAGGTTCTGGATATAGGCCCGCACGATGGCCGCCGTACGTTCGTCGGACATGTCGATCAGGTCCTCGCGGTTGTTCTCGAACAGCGCGTTTTCGTTGTAACGCTGCTCCTTGGGGCTTTCGCCCATGATCAGCGTCTCGACGCCGCGCGCGGCCGTGGACTTGGCCGCATTGACATGGATCGAAATGAAGAGGTCGCCGCCGGCCTTGTTGGCGATGTCGGCGCGCGCCTGCAGGTCTTTCGCCTTGTCGGGTCCCAGCGCCTTGTCCGTCTTGCGCGTATAGACCACCTTCACGCCGGGCATGCCCTCCTCGATCATTTTGCCGAGCTTGAGAGCCACCTTCAGCGTCAGGTCCTTTTCGCTGGTTCCGCCGTAGTGCGCACCGGGATCGTTGCCGCCGTGACCGGGGTCGATCACCACAACTTCGACTCCGTGCGCAATATTCCCGGCCGATGCCGCGTTCGTAAGAACGGTTACGGCCGCAAATGCGAATAACAGGAACAGTCGTGTGCGCATATTTAAGAGATCAAGTGTAAGCTTTCTGTAATTTTTTACCTATCTTTGTCGCGCCTGAAAACCCCGCGGGAGGTCGCCGGAGACCTGATTCAGGCGTTTTTGCCGACATGTCGGCAAAGGTACGAAAAATTATTGGAATTTTGGATAAACTTAGGGTAAAATATCTGTTTTCGGCGGCGCTGATCCTGCTCTTCGCCCAGCTGGTGTTCGGCGCGTCCGCACCCCGGAGCGTGTTCGCCGCAGCCGCCCCGGACAGCACCCGCACCCACGATTCCATTCCGGCATATACCCTTCCGGAAGCCGCGGCCGAAGTTCCCGAAGCCGCCCGCACACGCAGCGAACGTCGCGCGCAGGCACGGGCCGCCCGCGAGAAAGCCCGCCGCCACGCCGAATTCGAAGCCATGTCGCAGGAGGAGCGCGACTCGATGTTCAGTTCACAGGTCGATTCGCTCATCGCCCGCCGGGCCGACTCGCTGGCCGGCAGGCAGGCCGACACCGTGGCCCGCGACTCGGTCAAGCGGCCGCGCAAGCCCGGCGCCTTCCTCGACGATCCGATTTCGGGCAAGAACAAGGACTCGCTGGTGTACGACGTCCGCAACAAGATGGTCTACATCTACAACGAAGGCGACGTCACCTATCAGAACAGCAACCTCAAGGCCGACTACATGCAGATCGACATGAACTCCAAGCTGATCCACGCATACGGCAAACCCGACTCGCTCGAAGGCAAGGCCATCGTCACCAAACCCGAATTCTCCGACGGCGGCGAAGCCCCCTACAAGATGGACACGATCACCTACAACCTCGAATCGAAGAAGGCCAAGATCAAGGGCGTGGCGACACAGCAGGGCGACGGCTGGCTGGTGGGCGGCAGCGTCAAGAAGATGCCCGACAACACGATCAACATCGAGAACGGAAAATATACGACCTGCGACGAAACGGACCATCCGCACTTCTATCTGGCGATGACCAAGGCCAAGGTCATTCCGGGCAAGAAGGTCGTCACGGGGCCGGCCTATCTGGTCATGGAGGACGTGCCGATCTATTTTCTGGGCATTCCCGAAGGCTTCTTCCCGATCAGTTCGGGTCCCAAGTCGGGTCTGCTGATGCCCACCTACGGCGAAGAGTACACCAAGGGATTCTTCCTGCGCAATCTGGGCTACTACTTCACGCTGGGCGATTACGCCGATCTGGCCGTCCGCGGCGGTATCTACACGCTCGGTTCGTGGGAGGCGTCGGCCGCATCGCGCTACATCAAGCGCTACAAGTACAGCGGCAGTTTCAACATGCAGTACTCGAACATCAAGACGGGAGAGAAAGGCGAACCCGACTATATCAAGCAGAGCAACTTCCGCATCCAGTGGACCCATTCGCAGGACCCCAAGGCCAACCCCGGTTCGACCTTCTCGGCGTCGGTGAACTTCGCCACCAGCGGTTACAGCAAGTATTCGGCGACCAACCTCAACGACATTCTCGCCACGCAGACCAACTCGTCGATCGCCTATTCGAAGAACTGGGCCGGCACACCGTTCTCGCTCTCGGCGAACATGTCCATTTCGCAGAACTCGCAGAACAAGACCATTTCGGTAACCCTGCCCACGCTGGTCTTCAACGTCTCGCGCTTCTACCCCTTCAAACGCAAGGAGAAAACCGGCAAGGACCGCTGGTACGAGAAGATTTCGATGCAGTACACGGGTAAAATGACCAACTCGGTGAGCACCACCGAGGACAAAATATTCTCGAAGGAGACGCTCGACAACATGAAGAACGGCATCGAACACAACATCCCGGTTTCGGCGTCGTTCAACCTCTTCAACTACATCAACATCTCGCCGTCGGCCAACTACAACGAGAAGTGGTATTTCAAAAAGGTCGAGCTGGAATGGAATCCCGTCACCAACAGCGTCGACACGCTGCCGGCACAGTACGGCTTCTACCGTCTATACAACTACAACTTCAGCGTCTCGACATCGACGACCGTGTACGGCATGTACGACTTCACCAAAAAACGCCGCGACCGCAAGATTCAGGCAATCCGCCATACGATCACGCCGTCGATCGGATTCTCGTACGCCCCGGACTTCGGCGATCCCAAATACGGCTATCAGAGCAACTACCAGTCCGATTCGACCGGTACGTTCCGCCCCTATTCGCCCTATTCGGTCAATGCCTACGGCGTCCCCAGTTCGGGACGTTCGATGTCGATGAACTTCTCGCTGTCGCAGAACCTCGAAATGAAGGTGCTGAGCAAGCGCGACACCTCAGGCGTCAAGAAGATCAAACTGATCGACGAGCTGCGGCTCAGCGGTTCGTATAACTTTCTGGCCGACTCGATGGGACTCTCGACCATCCCCATCTCGTTCCGCACCACGCTGTTCGGCAACTTCGGCATCAACCTCTCGGCGACGCTCAACCTCTACAAGCTGACCCCCGACGGAAAACTGTACGACAAGCTCTTCCTTCCGGGACGTATCGAATCGACGGGCTGGTCGTTCGGCTACACCTTCAAATCGCGTCAGGACCGTACGGAACGCGCCATCAACGACATCACGAGCATTCCGCCCGAATACATGAACCCGTTCTACGACCCCTACGGCAACATGGACCCCGTACTGCGAAGGCAGTACATGGCCCAAACCTATTACGACTTCTCGCTGCCGTGGAACTTCGGTTTCAACTACACGGTCAACTACTCCATATCGCGGGGAAATTATCCGCCCAAAGGCTATAAAAAGAACATTACGCAGACGATCGGCTTCAACGGCAGCGTCAATCTGACGCCGAAGACGGGCGTCACGTTCCAAGGCGGTTACGACATCAAGCAAAACAAGCTGACGACCTCGTCGGTCTCCATTTCGCGCGACCTGCACTGCTGGCAGATGTCCTTTTCATGGATTCCGTTCGGCTACCACCGCAGCTGGAGTTTCAACATCGGCGTCAAGGCGGCGTCGCTCTCCGACCTCAAATACGACAAGAGTCAGAGTATGTACGACAATATGTACTAAACGTACAAAAGCCGCCGCCGTCCGGAAAATGGAAACGCCCTGCCTCGGCAGGGCGTTTCCATATATAATAGGGTGTCCGCACAATCGGGACTGCCCCTGCGGAGCTAAATTTTCCGGACTTCAGGTTCTTTGCGGTCGATGTAGTTCGGATAGCGGAACTGCGGCATGCCGAGCGCCATGACGGCGCAGATACGGCGGTCTCGAAGTCCCAGCATCCGGTTCAGCCCGCCTTTCCCGTCCTGCCGCACAGCGGTCAGCACGAATCCCATGTAGACCTGACTCACACCGAGCGATTCAGCCGTCAGCGAGGCGTTCTGATAAGCGAGGTTCGCGTCCTCGGCGCCGAAGCGGCTCTCCTTGGGCGCATGGATGAACAGCACAGCCGTCGCACCCCGCAAAATGCGGTCGACGCCCTGCTCCGCATATTCGCGGCGCATCCGTCTGAACGCCGGAATGTAGCGGTAAACGCCCGGCAGCAGCCGGCTCAGCCAAGGCCGCACGAGCGGGTTAGACAGACGCTTCACGATCCGGCCGAAGACGCCCAGCGTATATTCGACGATTTCGCGCCGCATAGCGGGGTCCGTCACCAGCGTATAACCCAGCTGGCGGGCGTTGGTCGCCGTCGGCGCGCGGTCGGCGGCGGCAACGATGCGGTCCAGATACTCCTGCGGCACGGGACGCTGGGAAAAAGCGCGGTTCGAACGCCGCACGGCGAGCAGCAGTTCGACCTGTTCGGGCGTCGGCAAAGCCGCATAGTCGATCGGATGCACCTTCTCCGCCGGGAAATCGGCATGTTCGACCGCCCCCGTGGGACATGCCGCCGCGCAATGGCCGCAGACGATACAGTTTTCGGGTTTATGCAGCGTCACCGCAGCCCCGGCCTTCTCCTGAACGAAAATCTGCGACGGGCACACCTTCACGCAGCGGCCGCAGCGGATGCAGATCGCATCATTTACTCGAATCGTATTCTCCATCATATCTTTCAAAATTTTTCAATATCTTTGGCATCTATCCGACAAACAGCATGCACCCCATCGTCATCAAACATTTCAGCGAAATCTCCGCCGCCGAGTACCACCGCATCGTGCAGGCCCGCGAAGCCGTCTTTTTCCTCGAACAGCACATCACCGAACCCGACGCCGACGAGGTCGATCCGCAGAGCGTCTTTCTCTGGACGGAGGAGGACGGCCGCGTCGTCGCATTCCTGCGGATCATCCCCGCAGGGATCGTCTGCGCCGAGGCATCCGTCGGGCGGGTGCTGGTAGACGCCGGTTACCGCCGCCGCGGGTTGTGCCGCCGCCTGATGCACGAAGCCCTGCAGCATATCGCCCTAACGTGGGGTCCGCAGCCCGTCCGCATCTCGGCGCAGGAGTACCTCGCCGGATTTTACGCATCGCTGGGCTTCGAAGCCGTTTCCGGGACTTACCTCGAAGCCGGCATCCCGCATGTCAGGATGCTGAGACGGTAACAAAAACAATTCCGGCGGCAAAGGAAATCCCTGCCGCCGGAATCGTTTTCAGGATTAATGCTTCACCGACGCCATCTCCGCGGGGTTGTGCTTGTACTTGAACACCAAGGCGAAGACCACGGCCACTACGAGGGCATAGCCTGCGAAGATGTACCACGAATCGGGCCAGCCCCACGCATCGACGACGGCGCCAGCGGCGTACGAGCCGAAGAAGGCCCCGAAGCCGTTGGTCATGATCATGAAGACGCCCTGCGCCGAAGAACGGATTTCGCGGCTGGTCTCCTTCTCGACGAACAGCGAACCCGAAATGTTGAAGAAATCGAACGCCACGCCGTACACGACCATCGAGAGGATCAGGAACGCCGCACCCGAACCGGGATTGCCGATGCCGAAGAATCCGAAGCGGAGCACCCACGCCAGCATCGAAATCAGCATCACCTTCTTGATGCCGAAACGCCGGAGGAAGAACGGGATGAGCAGGATGCAGAACGTCTCGGACATCTGCGAGAGCGACAGCAGGATCACCGAGTGTTTCACGATGGCCGAATCGGCATACTGCGGCATCGACCCGAAGTTCTGAATATAGGTATCGCCGAAAGCGTTGGTTATCTGCAGAGCGGCGCCGAGCAGCATCGAGAAGATGAAGAAGACGGCCATACGCTTCTCCTTGAAAAGCGCGAAGGCGCGCAACCCCAGCGTGTCGATCCACGACTGCGACTTGACGTTGCGGTCCACGGGACATCCGGGCAGCGAGAAGGAGTAGACGGCCAGCACGAACGACAGGAACGCCGAAACATAGAGCTGCCAAGCGGTGAGCTTGATCTGGATGCCGCCGATATGCGTCAGATCGACGAACCACATCGCGGCGATGAATCCCACGGTCCCCCACACGCGGATCGGCGGGAAGTGTTTCACGGTGTCGAGTTTCGCCAGATCGAGGGCGTTGTAGGCCACCGAGTTGGACAGCGCGATCGTCGGCATGTAGAACATCACGCTCAGCAGCATGCAGCTGTACAAAGGCGCATAGGCCGTCTGTGAAGCCGCCGCCACGAGGAAGGCGCCGCTGATCAGGTGGCAGATGCCCAGCAGCTTCTGCGCCGGAATCCAGCGGTCGGCTATGATTCCCATCACGGCGGGCATGAACAGCGAAGCGATGCCCATCATCGCGAAGAAACTGCCGATCTGCAGTCCCGTGAAGTCGAGTCCGCCGCCCAGATAGGCGCCCAGCGAAATAAGCCACGAGCCCCAGATGGCGTACTGGAGGAAGTTCATAACGATAAGGCGAAACTTAATTCCCATAATTCTCTGATTTTACGTTATTTTAATTTCAGGTTCATTTTAGTTCGGAAACGATTAAAACAAATGTACGAAATTTTTTTCGGAATTTTCTTTGCAATTGAAAAATAAAGTTCTACTTTTGCATCACCAAAACGTCATTGAGCTATGGTGTAATGGTAACACAACAGATTCTGGTCCTGTTATTCTTGGTTCGAATCCAGGTAGCTCAACTGAAAAGCGAGGAATTATCCTCGCTTTTTTCATTTTATCCGCCGGATTCTTCTGTTTCGATTTGCGAAACGCCCCGACGGTCCAGCACCGCTAATCGACACTGCGGCAAAAACCGGACCGCCGATTTTCACAATGCGCGGAACCGCCCCGCCGCTGTTTCGAAATTAGGCGCGCAAACTTCGTTCGATTTCTGTTTTCCGTCTTGTTTGACCCGCCGAAATGCAGTACGTTTGTATTGCACAGGAGATATGAAGAATTCAAGTGGGATTGTGCAAGGGGCGGGTTACACCCGCAAAAGTGACGCAAGTGGAAAATCCGTCAGGATTTGAAGCACAGGATAGACATATGGAGCTAGACGCAAGGTTCCGTTTATTCCTGGAAGACTTCGGGGGAGGGTTCTAAGCCCTCCCTTTCCAATTCTGCCACGATGGCGCGCTGACGCTTGAAGAAATGAATCCGCTGCGATTCTCCGCTGCATGAAATCAACGTTGCAAAACGACTCAGCGACGTAATCCACCGCTTAACATGCTCGAACATGCCCGGATCGGCGCTTCGCAGCGAATTGATCGAGAACGCCTCGATACAGCTCGCACGGTAGTGGCGCGCCGCGACATAGCAGTAAGTCGCCTCGATATCCATGTCCGATATGTAAATAGACACCGGCTTCCCGCTGCGGAACTGTCCGGCAACGGCTATCTCCTCCAGCTCGTCGAGCAACTGCAGCAATTCGCCCTTCAGCATCTCGACGCTCTGGTCGGTTATCAGGTGCATGTTGCGGAACGCGCAGATGGCATTGACCCAGCGCTTGGTGCAGCTACCGTCGAACACCAGCGTCGTCGAAGGCATCAACTGCGCTTCCTTCAGCAGGTCGCGGTAACTCTGCAAAAGCGCATCGGGCACTTTCATATCCTCGAATTTAGTCGTCGAACAATCGACGAGCCCCTGCTGGTAAAGCCACTTGAAGAGTTTGAAATTGGTAAGCCCTTCGTAGCGCATGTAAAGCATCCGCGGGAACGAGTTTCCGGCAATAGCCTGCTCCGCATCCGTATCCGGCGACACCTCCCGGTAAAAAAGGGTGTCCTGATCGATAACGCCCGTATAATCTTCGAGCGCCGTATGGTAATCGTTGAAGCTGAGACGGAAAAGCACGTTTCCGAAATCGACGGCACCGACAGCGCGGTCGAGCGAAAAATTCATCTGGGCCGAAAGCACGGCCGCTTCCCCGAAAGTGAAGGGAACTTCGCCGCGCAGACGGCGGTAAGCCGCTTCGCGGCCGATGTTCAGTTTATCGGTCAATATGGCCGCCGGATTGGTATATTCCGGGGTACCTACCGTTTTGAATAGCGGCGATCAGCGCCGCATTCAGTTTGTCAAGAGGCATAGTACAAGTGTTAATTCTATATCAAATTCTCAATCCCAACCGCAAATTTAGCAAAATATTGACAAATTGATATTTTTCGGACAAGAAATAAAACAAAAGGGAACCTTCTCGGAAGGTTCCCTTTCATTTGTCCCGGATGCGGCGGTCTTACTTACCCAGCCCCATCTTTTCGATCAGCGCCTTGGTCTCCGGTTTGTGGCCGCGGAAGCGTACGTACAGCTCCATCGGATGCTCCGTACCGCCTTTCGAAAGGATGTTCTCACGGAACGATCCGGACACTTCGCGGTTGAAGATGCCCTTCTCCTTGAAAAGCGAGAAAGCGTCGGCTTCCAGCACCTCGGCCCACTTGTAGCCGTAATAGCCGGCAGCGTAACCGCCTGAGAAGATGTGGCCGAAAGCCGGGGCCATCGCCGTCCCCGGCACGACGGGCTGGACCTGCGAAGGGGCCATCGACGCCACTTCGAACTGCTCGACGTCGCCCTCGAAGGGTTCGGTGATCGTATGCCATGCCATGTCGGTCAGGCCGAACGAAAGCTGACGCACGTTCAGGTAGGCGGCCAGATAGTTCTGCGCCGCGATAATGCGTTCCACGATTTCGGCGGGAATCGGCTCGCCGGTCTGGTAGTTCACGGCCCACAGGTCGAGGAATTCCTTCTCGGTAGCCCAGTTCTCCATGATCTGCGAAGGAAGCTCCACGAAGTCGCGGTAAACGCTCGTACCGGTCTGCGACTCGTATTTGCCCTCGCCCAGCATGCCGTGCAGGGCGTGTCCGAACTCGTGGAGGAAAGTCTCCAGCTCGTCGAACGTCAGCAGCGACGGCGCGGTCTCGGTGGGTTTGGTGAAATTCATCACCAGCGACACCAGCGGACGGGTCTCCTCGCCGTCCTCGATCTTCGTGCCGCGGAATTCGGTCATCCACGCACCCGAACGCTTCGACTCGCGGGGGAAGAAGTCGAGGTAGAGCACGGCCATAAAGCGGCCGTTCTCGTCGGTTACGTCATAGGCCGTCACGTCGGGATGATAGACCTCGATCTTGTCGTTGGGCGTGAAATTCAGGCCGTAAAGCTTGTTGGCGAGCATGAACACGCCCTTCTTGACGTTTTCAAGCTTCAGATAGGGCTTCACGACCTCGTCGTTGAGCGCATATTTCTCGTCCTTGTATTTTTCGCTGTAATAGCCCCAGTCCCACGGCATCAGCTGGCCCTTGAAGCCGAGCGAGGCGGCATAGTCGCCGATCATCCGGTAATCCTTGTCGGCATAGGCTTTGGTCTCGCCGAGCAGTTCGTCGAGGAACGCCGTGACGGTCGGAGTATTCTCGGCCATGCGGCGTTCGAGGACGTAATCCGCGTAGCACTTGTAACCCAGCAGGTTGGCGATCTTCAGGCGCAGGTTGGCGATCTGCTTCACGATCTGCGTGTTGTCGTTCTCGCCGCCCAGCGCACGCGAATTGTAGGCGCGCCAGAGCTTCTCCTTCAGGGCGCGGTTCGACGAATAGGTCATGAACGGCACATAGCTCGGCGCCTGCAACGTCACGGTCCAGCCCTTCTCGCCGCGCGCCTTGGCGTCGGCGGCCATACCCTCCCGGACGAATGCGGGCAGTTCGGCAACGACCTTAGGATCGGTAATGTTGATCGTAAAGGCGTTGGTTGCGGCCAGCGCGTTCTGGCCGAACTGCAGGGTCGCGGCCGACAGCTCGGAGGTATACTTGCGGTAAAGCTCCTTATCGGCGTCCGAAAGGGCGGCGCCGTTGCGGGCGAAGCTCTGGTAGGTGTCTTCCAGCAGTTTCTTGTCCTCTTTCGAAAGACCGCGGCCGGGTTTCTCGTAAACCGCCTTCACGCGGGCGAAAAGCTCCGGATTGAGCGAAACGTCGTTCGACAGCTCGGTGAGCTTGGGCTGAACGCGCAGCGCGATCTCCTGCATCTGGTCCGAGGTCGCGGCTTCGAGCAGGTTGTAGAAAACACCCGAAATGCGGTCGAGCAGCGCCCCCTGACGCTCCAGCGCCACGATGGTGTTGCCGAAGGTCGGCTTCTTGGGGTTATTGACGATCGCCTCGATCTCGGCGCGCGAGCAGGCGATGGCCGCATCGAACGCAGGCTCGTAATCCGAAAGCTCGATCTGCGAGAACGGCGGCGTCTGGTGGGGCGTGTTCCACTCCGCCAGCAGGGGGTTGGTGGTATCCAGTTCGGGCAGCTGCGCTTTGGGAATCGAATTGTCGGCGCAGCCTGCCGCCATAGCTGAAAAGGTCATAATGATAAGTGCTTTTTTCATGTTACTGCAAATATTGGGTTATTTTTCACGATTCGTCTATTGCCCGTCCGATTCCGGTTCGAGGGGGATCGGGGCCTCTTCGTCCGGCTGCGGATCGGGTTCGGCGAGCAGGCCGCGGCCGCGGAGCATCGCCCGCTTGTCGGGATCGGCCCCGCGGAAGGCCCGGTAGAGCGTCATGCCGTCCTCGGAACCGCCGCGGGCGAGGAGCTTGGTGCGGAAATCGGCGGCGATCTTCTTGTTGAACAGGTCGCCGCTCTCGCGGAAGGCTGCGAACGCATCCTTGTCGAGCACTTCGGCCCACGTATAGAAGTAGTAGCCCGCCGAATAGCCGCCGTCGAAAATATGGCTGAAATAGGGATAACGGTAGCGGGGTTCGATCTGCGGAATCAGGCCGCGCTTCTCGTTGAGCGCCCGGCGTTCGAAGACCATCGGGTCGAACGGTTCGTAGTCGGTGGTCGAGTGGATGTCCATGTCGGAAAGCGACGCGGCGATCAGCTCCGTAGTGGCGAAACCCTGATTGAAGAGTTCGCTCCTGCGCAGTTTATCGACGAGGTATTTGGGAATCACCTCGCCCGTACGGTGATGCACGGCGTACTGTTTCAGCATTTCGGGTTCGAAAGCCCAGTTTTCCATGATCTGCGACGGAAGCTCCACGAAGTCGCCCTCGACCTCCGTGAGTCCGCGGTATTTCACGTCGTGGAACAGGAAATGGAGCGCATGGCCGAATTCGTGGAAGAGCGTTTCGGTCTCGTCGAGCGTCAGCAGCGCAGGGGTGTTGCGCACCGGACGGGTGAAATTGCAGACGATACTCACCACGGGAGCGACGCGCTCGCCGTCCCGGTAGGTCTGTTCGACATAGTTGCCGCACCACGCCCCCTGACTCTTGCCGTCACGCGGAAAGAAGTCGAAATAGAGCACGCCCAGATGCGACTGGTCGGCGTCGAGCACCTCGTAGGCGATCGCCTCAGGATGATAGAGCGGCGCCACGATGGGCTGGAAGGTGATGCCGTAAAGCCGGTTGGCAAGGTAGAAGATGCCGCCCTGCACGTTTTCGAGCGAGAAATAGGAACGCAGCATCTCCTCGTCGAGTGCATAGTTCTGCTTGCGCAGTTTTTCGGCATAATACCACCAGTCCCACGACTCGAACGTCGCGTCCGGAACGTCCTTCTGCAGGAGTTTGTCCATCTCGGCCAGCTCCTCCCCGGCGCGGTCGAGCGCCGGCGTCCATATCTGGTCCAGCAGCGCGTAGACCGCATCGGTCGTACCGGCCATCTCGTCGGCCACGACATAGGCGGCGTACGACGGATAGCCCAGCATCTTGGCCTTCTCCGTACGCAGACGGATGAAGTCGTTGATGAGCTGCTTGTTGTCGTACTGATCGCCGTTGTTGCAGCGGTTCAGGTAGGCCTTGTAGATCTTTTCGCGCAGGTCGCGCTTGGCCGAATAGGTCAGGAACGGAATCAGACTGGGCTTATGGAGCGTGAAGACCCACTTGTCGCCCTTGCCCATCGCCTGCGCCTTCTCGCGCGCGGCGTCGCGGACGCCCGAAGGCAGTCCCTCCAGATCGTCCGCCGTCAGTTCGAGCGCGAAGTTGTTGTTCTCGGCCAGAATGTTGTTGCCGAACTTCACGGCCGTAAGCGACAGCTCGCCGTTGATCTCCTTCAGCCGGGCTTTCTGTCCGGCGTCGAGCAGGGCGCCGGAGCGCACGAAAGCGTCGTAGGTCTTCCTGAGCAGTCGGCTCTGCTCGGCGTCGAGTCCCAGCGACGCGCGCCGGTCATAGACATCCTTCACGCGGGCGAAAAGTTTCTCGTCGAGCCGGATCTTATCGCGGTGCGCCGAGAGCAGGGGCATCACCTGCTCCTGCAGGGCCTGCATCCGTTCGTTGGTTTCGGCGGCGCAGAGCATGCCGAAAATCAGCTCGGTCTGCGCGAGCATCTGTCCGGCGTTGTCGTAAGCCAGAATCGTATTCTCGAACGTCGGCTCGTCGTTGTTCGAGGTGATGGCGTCGATCTCGGCGTCGTGCAGCGACATGCCGCGCTCGAAGGCGGGCATGAAGTGTTCGGCGCGGATCTTATCGAAGGGCGGCACGCCGAAAGGCGTGTCCCACTGGGTGAAGAAGGGATTCTCCCCGGCGCTTTTCGGGGAGTTGCATGACGCAAGTGCCATAAGCAGTAAGAGTGTTGTGAATAAACCTGCAATACGTTTCATCTATTCATGTTATTTTATGTAACTTTGCGAACTGAAAATACGGACGCGCGCAAGGCATCCGTACAATGTTGCAAAGTTAGTAAATTATAAGAGGTATGCAACTTTTTTACGCCCCCGACATCACGCCGCCCCTCCATACGCTGAGCGAAGAGGAGTCGAAACACTGCGTGCGGGTGCTGCGTCTGGGACGCGGAGATACCCTTCATATAACTGACGGGAGGGGCAATTTATTTTGCTGCGAGATTACGGACGACAATCCGAAACGCTGCACGGTGCGCGTCACGGAGACCCGCGCCGGGTGGGAGGCGCTCCCCTATTCGCTGACGATGGCCGTTGCGCCGACCAAGAACGCCGACCGCTTCGAATGGTTCCTCGAAAAGGCGACCGAAGTGGGCGTCGGCACGATCATCCCGCTCGAAACCGAGCACTGCGAACGCCGGGTCTTCAAGCCCGAACGCGGCGAACGGGTCATCACGGCGGCCATGAAGCAGTCGCTCAAAGCCTACCGTCCCACGCTGCGTCCGCTCACGCCTTTCGGCGAAGCGGCGGCCATGCCCTTCGAAGGGCGCAAATTCATCGCCCACTGCGCCCCGGCGCAGTCGCCCGAAGGCAAAGCCTACCTCCCGGCGACGCTCCGCAGGGGCGAGGCGGCGCTGATCCTGATCGGTCCCGAAGGCGATTTTTCGCCCGAAGAGATCACCTTCGCACGCGCGAACGGATTCGAGGAGATAACCCTCGGCGCGCAGCGGCTGCGCACCGAAACGGCCGCAGTGGCCGCAGTGGTGATGGTCTCCGTGGCAAACGGTTAGCGATACGGACAAAACGGTCCGCATCGCCGGTTCCGCCGCAAGGCGGCACGGTATAAACAGTATAATTACACACAAATAGCTCATGTTTCTCTATTCACTTCTCGCACTGGCGGTGGTGACGGCGCTGATATTCGCCGCCCCTCTCAAGGCCAAGGTGTGGGCGACGCTGGCAGTCGTCGCGGCGGGGGCGCTCTGGGCGTCGGCAACGGCCGTCGGAGTGCTTGCCGGCGGACATACCGTACGGTTGTGGGCGACCGACGTCTTCCTCTTCGGAAGCGACGCAGGCTCGATGGACCCTCTTTCGGCGCTGTTCGCGCTGATCGTCTCGGTCGGGGCCGTCGCCGCGGTGCTCTACTCGCGGGGATATCTCGCGCACTACCTCGGACGCAAATCCCCGACCCACATCTCGCTGCACTACACCGCGCTGGCGACGATGTTCTACGCCATGCTGGGCGTAGTGACCTCCGAAGGCGGATTTTCGTTTCTCTTTTTCTGGGAGCTGATGACCGTCGCATCGTTCCTGCTGATCCTGTTCGACGCCGAGCGCCGCGAAGTGCGCCGCGCCGCGCTGGCCTACGTGATCATGATGCACGTGGGATTCGCCCTGCTGCTCATCGGCTTCGTGCGGTTGGACAGCGTCTGCGGATCGGCCGACTTCGCCCTATTGGGCGAATATTTCCGCACGCAGCCCGCCCTGCCGCTGTTCGTGGTCTTCCTCGCGGGCTTCGGCATGAAAGCCGGCATGTTCCCGATGCACGTCTGGCTGCCCGAAGCGCATCCCGCCGCCCCGTCGCACGTCTCGGCCCTGATGTCGGGCGTGATGATCAAGACGGGCGTCTACGGCATCCTGCGCGTCACGGCGCAGATCGCCGACCTGCCGACGCTCCGTACCGCAGGCCTGATCCTGCTCGTCGCAGGCATCGTCACGGGACTCTGGGGCGTGATCCTCGCCGCGGCGCAGAACGACGTGAAGCGGCTGCTGGCCTACTCGTCGATCGAAAACATCGGCATCGTCCTGATCGGACTGGGCATCGCGGCGCTGGGCAAGAGTTCGGGCAACCAGCTCGCGGCGATCTGCGGACTTTCGGGCGCACTGCTCCACACACTCAACCACTCGCTGTTCAAATCGCTGCTCTTCTTCGGAGCCGGCAACATACTCTCCCAAACGCACACCACCTCGCTCGATGCGCTGGGAGGGCTGGGCAGGCACATGCCCGTCACGGGCCTGCTGTTTCTGGCCGGCACGACGGCCATCTGCGCCCTGCTGCCGCTCAACGGGTTCGTCTCGGAACTGCTGATCTACCTCGGCATGCTCGACGGCATCGCTTCGGGCAGCGACGTGCTCGCTTCGGCGGCCGGACTGGCTGCACTGGCGCTGATCGGCGGAGTTGTGATTCTGGCCTTCACCAAGCTCTACGGCACGGTGTTCCTCGGCGCGCCCCGCACGCACGAAGTGGCCGAAGCCTCCGAAGTCGATAATTTCCGCATCGCCGCTATGGCGCTGCCGCTGGCCGGAATTCTCTTCATCGGACTCTTTCCGCAGACCGCCGTGAGCGCGGTAACCCGCGCCGCGGGATTTTTCATCCACCACCCCGCCGATGCGGCGGACTACCTGCTGTCGCCCACGCTGGCGGCCGTCAGCCGCACGGCATGGCTGCTGATTCTGGTCGTCGGACTCTTGGCATGGCTTCGCAGCCGCGCCCTGCGCACGCGCAAGGTGACCGACGGCGCGACATGGGGCTGCGGCTTCACCTCGCCCAACGTGCGGATGCAGTACAGCGGCGAATCCTACTCCGAAGGACTGCAGTCTATCGCCACGTCGCTCACGCAGAACAGCGGCGAAGGCGGCGCCGTCGGCAAAGGCGAGATTTTCCCTGCCGCGCACAACTTCGATATCCGCCACAAGGACCGCTTCGACAAACTTTTCGCGGCGTGGTGGGTCGAACTGCTACGCGTGATAAACAAGCGCGCCATGCGCCTGCGTACGGGCAAGATCAACCACTACGTGCTCTTCGCACTGGCGTTTCTGGTCCTGATATTCCTGTTGTCCATCTTTAACCTGATCTGACGATGACGGCACTCAATACACTCCTGATCCTGCTGACGGCCGTCTGCATTCCGGGCCTGATAAACCGCACGCGGGCCGTGCTGGCGGGCCGCCGGGGCATCCGCTTCGCCCAGCACCTCTACGACGTGCGCCTGCTGCTGCGCAAAGGCGCGGTCTATTCGACGACCGCTTCGGCGCTGTTCCGCGCCGTGCCGTCGGTCTACCTCGGCTCGGCGATCGTCGCCGCGCTCTTCATCCCCGTCGGGGAGCTGAAACCCCTGCTGTCGTTCGACGGCGACATCGTCTGCTTCACCTACCTGATGGCTCTTGGCCGCTTCGCGCTGATCCTCGGCGCCATGGACACCGGAAGTTCGTTCGAAGGCATGGGCGCGAGCCGCGAAGCCCTCTACGGCGCGCTGGTCGAACCGGCGCTCATGCTCACGGCCGGCACGCTGGCCCTGCTGGCGGGCCACACGTCGTTCGCCCGAATCTTCGCCGAAGCGGCGACGGGCGACCTGCAGCTGACCGTCCTGCTGGTGCTCACGGCCTACGTGCTGGTGAAGATCGTCTTCACCGAAAGCGGCCGCGTACCGGTGGACGATCCCCGCACCCACCTCGAACTGACGATGATCCACGAAGTGATGTGCCTCGACTACTGCGGCACGGACCTCGGCATGATCAAAATCGCCGGGTGGCTCAAAACCGCGGCGCTCTCGATGCTGGCGGCCGACGCCGTGACGGCGGCGCTCTACCCCCACTGGTGGGCCGCGGCGCCGCTGGCGGTACTCCTCACCGGACTCTCGGTCGGCGTGGTCGAATCGACGCAGGCCCGCAACAAACTCTCGCGCAACACCACATTCATTCTCACCATCGCGGCTCTGGCGGCTCTGGTTTTCTTCACGGGCTACCTGCTGCAACTAAACATCAGCATCCAATGATACTCCCGCTGGTCATACTCTACGTCATCACGCTCGTCTATCTGGCGATCACCGAACGTTTCCGCAACTTCGCGTCGATCATCGGACTGCAGGGGTGGATTCTCTTCGCCGTCGCCCTGCTGCGCCTGCACGCCATCAATCCGCTGGAACTGATCTTCATCGCCATCGAGACGCTGGCATTCAAGGCCCTGCTGGTCCCGGCCATCCTCTTCGCCATGATCCGCAAAACCAAGATCAACCGCGTACGCCGCTCCGGATCGTCGCAGTCGGGTTCGCTCCTGCTGTCGCTCATGGCGCTGGCGGTCAGCGCCTCGATCACCTACTACATCGCCGACTCGGCCATCGACCTCGTATTCTTCGGCGTGGCGTTATACGCCCTGCTGAGCGGCCTGATCCTGATCGTCCTGCGCTCGCGCATCTTCTCGCACATGGTCGGCTTTCTGGTGATCGAGAACGGCGTTTTCCTCTTTTCGATGGCCATAGGCGTCGAAATGCCGCTGCTCATCAACATCGCCATCCTGCTCGACATCCTGATCTCGGTGCTGATGCTGGGCATCTTCTTCACCAAGATCGACGGCAAGATACACGCCGACGACGCCGATTCACTCACCAACGTAAAGGACTGACGCCATGATATATTACCTGATCGCCAGCATCCTGATCGCCGTCGCGGCGCTCTTCGCCCGGACCAAACGTGCGGTTCTCGCCGCCGGCATACTCTTCTACGCCGTTCAGATCGCCGCCGCGGGCCTGCTGCTCTGGGGCGGGCTTTACGACACGACCTCGGCCGCATTCTTCACCTTCGACGCGCTCGGCACGCTCTTCTACCTGCTGCTCGTCGTCGTCTCGATGTACGTCTTCGGCCACTCGGAAGCCTACCTGCAAGGGGAGGACCTCCGCTCCTACCGTCTCTATTTCGCCCTGCTGATGCTGCTCACCACGGCCATCGCCGGAGCCTATTTCGCCAACAACCTCGCCGTGACGTGGATTTTCCTCGAAGCGACGACGCTCTGCTCGGCGGGCATCATCTACCACCGCCGCACGGCGCAGGCACTCGAAGCGGCGTGGAAATACGTCTTCGTCTGCTCGACGGGCATCGCCATGGCTTATCTGGGGATCCTGCTGCTGGCCGCCGCGACCAAGTGCGAAACGCTTTCGTACGAAGCCGTCGCCGAAGCGGCCTCGTCGGGCAACCCGCTCTACCTGAAGACGTCCTTCCTGCTGATTCTCAGCGGATACAGCTGCAAACTGGAACTGTTCCCGCTCTACACGGTCGGCATAGACGCCAATTTCGCAGCCCCCGCGCCTGCTTCTGCGCTGATCTCCACGGGAGTGGTCAACGCCGGATTCCTCGCGCTGCTGCGCGTCTACAAACTGCTCGCCGGAACGGAGGTTTTCCCGTGGGTGCGCTCGGTACTGCTCATCGTGGGCATTCTCTCGCTCGGCGTGGGCGCGCTTTTCCTGCGCCGCACCAACAACTACAAACGCTTCCTCTCCTACTCCACCGTCGAGAACATGGGCATCGCCGCCATCGGACTGGGCATCGGCGGCATCGGCGTATGGGCGGCGCTGTTCCACGTATTCTGCCATACACTCGTCAAGAGCAGTCTCTTCCTGCAGATGGCCGTCGTACGGCAGGTGTACGACAGCTACCGCATCAACCGCATCGGCGACTACATCCGCATCAACCGCGTCGGGGCCGTCGGCCTGCTGACGGGCATGGTCGTACTGCTGGCCTTCCCGCCCTCGCCGCTGTTCGTCTCCGAGCTGATGATCCTCAAGCAGGTCATCACCGACCGGAACTGGTGGCTCGTGGCGGGACTGCTGCTGCTCATGTGCATCGTCATCTACTCGTTCGGATCGCGTCTGATCCGGCTCTGCTACCAGCCCAATCAGGACCGTCTGCACCCCTCGAAAGCCCACAAGGCGCTCTCGTGGTCGGCCCTGTCGCTGCTCGCGGCCGCCATCGTGCTGGGCATGTGGCAGCCGGAACTTCTGCAACGGATCATCACCGAAATCGCCGCGTTATGAAATATTATATAACCGATAATACAGCCCCCGCCGTACCGCTGTCGGAAATTCCCGAAGCGTCGTACGCCGAATTCTACACCGATCAGGCCGCCAAGCTGGCCGACGCGCGTTACCATATAGCCCACTATTTCGCCCTGCCGCTCGGCGACCGGCTCCGGTTCTTCTGCCTGCTGCTCGACGACGCGGAGGCCAAGGTGCTGATCGCGTCGCACGCCATGGAGTACTACGACGAGCAGGAACTCCCCTCACTCACGGCCCTGCACCCGCAGGTGCATCCGTTCGAGCGCGACATCGCCGAACGTTACGGCGTGCGTTTCGACGGCATGCCGTGGCCCAAGCCGCTGCGTTTTCCGTTCGACCGGTTCGACCGCGGCAGTACGATGGACAACTACCCCTTCTACACGATGGAGGGCCGTTCGCTGCATGAAGTGAACGTCGGCCCGATTCATGCGGGAATCATCGAACCGGGCGCGTTCCGCTTCATCTGCAACGGCGAGCAGGTGCTCCACCTCGAAATCGCGCTGGGATACCAGCACCGCGGCGTCGAGCATGAATTCGAGGCTACGGCCAACCGCCTGCGGCAGATGTGTCTCGCGGAAGCCGTCGCGGGCGACAGCGCCGTGACCCACGCCGCCACGTTCGCGTCGGCGGTCGAGAAACTCACGGGCAGCGTCCCCTCCGCACGGCTCGGCGTCGAACGCGCCGTGGCACTCGAACTGGAACGGATGGCGATGCAGATCGCCGACACGGGCGCGCTCTGCATGGACGTCGGCTACCAGCTGGGGCAGGTGGCCTGCGAAGCGCTCCGGACAATGACGATCAACACCACGCAGGCGTGGTGCGGCAACCGCTTCGGCAAGGGGCTGATCCGCCCCGGCGGCACGAACCATCCGCTGACGGCCGCAAAGGCGGAAACGATCCGTCGCAACGTCGCGCAGATCGCCCGCCGTTACGACGAAGTGCGCCGCGACATCAAGTCGTCGCCGACGCTGCTGGCCCGCTTCGAGCAGTGCGGCATCGTGCCGCGCGAGGAGATGCTCCGCATCGGCGGCGTGGGTCAGGCGGCCCGCGCGAGCGGCGCGGCCCGCGACATCCGCGCCACGCACCCGTGGGGCGTTTTCGCAGGAACGATCCGGCACGAAAGCATTGTCAAACGCCACGGCGACGTGATGGCGCGTCTGATGGTGCGCTGCCGCGAGGTGCTGCAATCGGCCGGGTATATCGACCGCCTGCTGGCGGACTACACGCCGGGGAGCCTGCCGGCACCCGATTATGCCGCTCCGCCCGCACCCGATTCGCTCGCGTTCGGGCTGATCGAGGGATGGCGCGGCGAAACGTGCCACGTCCTGCTGACCGACGCCCAAGGCCGGATCGCCGCCTGCCGCATCAAGGACCCCAGCCTGCACAACTGGCTGGCGCTGGCGCTGGCCGTGCGCGGCGAAGGCATTTCGGACTTCCCGATCTGCAACAAGAGTTTCAACCTCTCCTACTGCGGCCACGATTTGTAAAGACGAAAAACATGATACTACCGAAAATAAAAGTACTGCGCAGCCACGGGAAACAATACATTCCCGATCTCGACGCCGTCGAACTGACCGAAGAGTTCCGCGGACGGCCCGAACTGACCGAAACCCCGGACACCGCGGACCTCGAACGGGCAGCGGCAATCTGCCCCACCGGGGCGCTGACCACCGCGCCGCTCTCGCTCGACCTCGGCCGCTGTCTCTTCTGCGGCGAATGCGCCCGCACGGCGCCGCGCAATATCCGCTTCACGAACGACTACCGCATCGGCTCGCCGACGCGCGAAGGACTCGTCGTGCGGCCCGGCGACAAATGCGTGCGGTTCGACCCCGCGGCCGTACGCCCCGAAATCGGCCGCTACTTCGGCCGCTCGCTCCAACTGCGCGAGGTCTGCGCCGGGGGCGACGCATCGGTCGAAATGGAACTCAACGCCACGGGCAACGTCAATTTCGACTTGGGACGTTACGGCATCGGCTTCACCGCTTCGCCCCGCCATGCCGACGGCGTGGTGGTGTCGGGTCCGATCACGGTCAATATGGCCGAAGCGCTCCGGATCTGCTGCGACGCCGTTGCCGACCCCAAAATCCTCGTCGTCTGCGGCTCGGAAGCCTGTTCGGGCGGCCTGTTCGCCGGCAGCCGCGCCGTGGACCGCACCTTCTTCGATACGCACGCCGCCGATCTCTGGCTGCCGGGCGCCCCGACTCATCCGATGACCTTCATCGACGGCATCCTCAACCTGTTAGGCAAGAAAAAACGCGAATGACCATGCAACGACTCCGAACGATTTTCGCCTCGTTCTTCAAGATCGGGCTTTTCACCTTCGGCGGCGGATACGCCATGCTGCCGCTCATCGAGCAGGAGCTGATCGCCAAGCGCGGATGGATCGAGCACAAGGAATTCTTGGACCTGCTGACCCTCGCGCAGTCGGTTCCCGGACCGATCGCCATCAATACCTCGGTATTCGTCGGCTACAAGATGCGGGGTCTCAAAGGCGCCGTCGCGGCACTGCTGGGCAGCGTCCTGCCGTCGTTCGTCATCATCCTCGCAATTGCCCTGATGTTCGCCGACATCCGCCACAATCCGGTCGTGGACGCAGCCTTCAAGGGCATGCGCCCGGCTGTCGTTGCGCTGATCGTGGTGCCGGTTTTTTCGCTCGCACGCGGCATGCACTGGTCGATGTTCTTCGTCATCGCGGCGGCGGCCTTCGCCGTATGGTATCTGGGCTGGTCGCCGATCTACATCCTGATCGCCGCGGCCGCGATCGGCATTTCATGGACGCTGCTCATCACTAAAAAGGCAAAAAAATGATCTTCTGGCAACTCTTCGCAAGCTACCTCAAAATAGGGTTCTTCGGCTTCGGCGGCGGATACGCCATGCTCTCCCTGATCCAGAACGAAGTGGTCGTCCAGCACGCATGGATGACCAACGCCGAATTCGCCGACATCGTGGCCGTCTCGCAGATCACGCCCGGCCCCATCGCCATCAACTCCGCGACCTACGTCGGCTATACCGTCGGCGCACAGGCCGGAAACGAGTGGTGCGGCATTCTGGGGGCGGCGCTGGCGACATTCGCCGTATGCCTGCCCTCGCTGACGCTGATGCTGCTCATCACGCGCTTCTTCCTGCGGCTCAAGCAAAATCCGCTCGTCGAAGGAGCCATGAAAGGCATGCGGCCCGTGGTGATCGGCATGATCGCGTCGGCGGCGCTGCTGCTGATGTTCCCCCATAGCAAAGCCCCCGACGAGCAGAATTTCATCGACGGCTGGAGCTGGGCGCTGTTCGGCGGCGTCTTCATCTCTTCGGTCAAAAAAGTGAATCCCATTCTGTTGATCGCCCTCTCGGCCGCGGCGGGAATCCTGATCTATTACGTATTCTGACCCCGTCCCTCTCCTATAAAAACGGCCGGAGCGCATACGCCCCGGCCGATGTTTTCCCAACAGTCGCCGATCACACCACGGCGACGACCGCCGCACCCGCCAGCAGCAGGAACAGGAAGACTCCGAGACACAACAGCCCCAGAACGGCTATGAACGTGCCGATACAGCCCCAGCGCTGATCGCCGCCCGACAGCGGATCGGTCAGCAGGGTGATGATCAGACCGACGAGCGGCGTGAAGATCAGGCTCAGCAGGAAAGCCAGCCCGAAGCCGATGCGCCGGCGGCTGCCGATGATACCCACCAGAACAGCCAGCAGGCAGCCGCTCAACAAACCGAACAACAGAGTCAGAATAGCCATAATCGAAATCTTTTAGCGGATGAAACGGTAATAGGTCCCCAACGGCAGCTGCTTGCCTGCGCGGTCGGTGAAACAGAGTTCGCCGTACTGCTCTTCGAGCGGCGCGCCGAAGGCCTGCCGCACGGCGGTACGGGCCAGCGTGGACGAAAGGCCCATCGAGTAGAGGTTCAACACGAGAAACGCCCCCTGCGGCTCCAGCAGCTGCGCGCAGCAGGCGAGCATCTCGCAGATATTCTCCTCCAGAATCCACTTCTCGCCGTTGGCGCCGCGGCCGTAGGCCGGGGGATCGAGGATGATGCCGTTGTAGCGGCTGCCGCGCCGCACTTCGCGCCGGACGAATTTGAGCGCGTCTTCGACGATCCACCGGATGCCGTCCAGCCCGCTCAGCTCCATATTCTCGCGCGACCACGTCACGACCTGCTTCACCGAATCGACATGGGTCGTCTCCGCCCCGGCGGCACGCGCCGCAAGGCTCGCGCCGCCCGTATAGGCGAAAAGGTTCAGCACACGGGGCGTAACCGGTTTTCGCGGCGCAGTCCGGCCCTTCGGCGCCGCTCCGGACAGAACGCCCTCGGATGCGGTTGTGGCCGGAGCGCCCGCAGGAGCGGTTGTGGCCGGCATCGCATCCGGCGCCTTTCCGCCCGCAATCCCCATCGCAGCGGCTCCGCCCGACGCCAGCGCCCGGCAGTTGTCGTAGATGAAATTCCAGTTGGCGGCCTGCTCAGGGAAGATGCCGACGTGCTTGAACGAGGTGAGTCCCAGCCGCATGCGCAGCCGCATCCCCTTATAGGCGTAATCCACCGTCCAGCGCGAGGGCATTTCGGAACCGAGACGCCACTCGCCGCGCTCCTCGCTGCGCGTATCGCGCAGAAAGGAGGCATCGGCCGCACGGCGCCACTCCTCCTCGGAGAGCGTCCGCCGCCAGATAGCCTGCGGTTCGGGACGCCGCGTAACGTAACGCCCGAAGCGTTCGAGCTTCTCGAAATCGCCCGTGTCGATCAATTCGTAATCCCCGAAAGCGGGTGTCAGCTGTTCTTGCATAAAAAATCTTCTTTATTTTATCGTCGGCCTGAGCAGGAAGCGGAACGTATAGTCGCCGTAAGGCACCCGGAACCGCTCCTCCGGCAGTTGTCCCCAGCTGTCGATACAGCCCAGTCCGGACTGCCGCAGATCGAAGTTCACGAACGTCGCGTCGCGCGCCGTGAGCGTTCCCGAATGCTGCTGGGGCGGGAAGTTCGACACGTCGAGATCGGCCGTCGCATAGGGCAGCGCCGATGCCGAGAAAGGAGCGTCGGAGAGGATCGTCAGCCCCGTGCCCGAACTGTCGGCCACGGTCCACCAGCGCACGTCGCTCTTGGTGCCCGACTCCTGCGGACGCACATATTCGTCGTGATACTGGTCGGCGACACGCTGTTCGTAAAGCCCCAGATCGGCCGACGAGAGCCGGTCGGCATAGTTTTCATGTTCGCCGCGACCGTAGTAGATCACGCGGCCGTAACGCGCCGGCATCGTGAGCGTCATGCCGTAGCGCAGCAGGTTGGGAACCTTGGCCGACTTGCCGGCGGTCATCCGTTCCGTCACCTCCATTTCCCCCGCGCCGTTGATCCGGTAGGTCAGCGCCAGCGTCGCTTTCACGGCTGGAAGCTCGTAAAGCACTTCGACGACCGCCACGCCGTCCTTCACACCGGCGTCAAATTTCGTGAGTTTCAGTTCGGGATTCTTCCAGACCGCGAGTTTGCGGTCGAGCTTTGCGCCGAGGTCGTTCTCGGTCGGAGCGCGCCAGAACTGCGGACGCAGCTCGGCGCCTTCGGCCATCAGTGCACGGCCATCGACGTCGTAGGCGCAGAGGAAGCCGTCGCGCGAGAAGAACATCTCCCACGTCTGGCCTGCAACCCGCGTGCCGCGCTCCCATGCAGTCACCTCGACGGGACGTTCCGACGCAGCAAGGCCGAACCCGGCTTTGCAGTCGTACTCACGCACGACGAACTGCTGCTGCGCCGCCGTATGGCCGATGTCCAACAGCGGCCGTTTGTTTTTCAGTTTGTAGGCCACGTTCACCAGCAGCTCCTTGGCCTGCGGGCAGAAATCGGCGGAGGTGAAGCCCAGCGCATAGGTGCGCCGCTGCCGGGGCGCGACATCGAGTTCGCCGATACGGCCGGCCTTCACGACCCGACCGTCGGCGACCAGTTCCCACGTCAGTTCGTAATCGTCCAGCCCCACGAAGAAGTTCTCGTTGTACACCTCCACGCGACCCTGCGCCGGATCGAGAAGCTCGGTCCAGATATTCTGATACTGCCGCTTCACCTCGTAGGCGTGCGGATGCCACGTGCGGTCGGGCGCGATGATGCCGTTGCAGTTGAACGAATTGTCGGTCGCGTCGTAGTTGTTGAAATCGCCGCCGTAGAGGAACGACACGCGGCCGTTCTTTTCGTAGCGGGCGAGTCCCTGATCGACGAAGTCCCAGATGAATCCGCCCTGATACGACGGATATTGGCGCACCAGTTTCCAATAGTGGTCCAGACCGCCCATCGAGTTGCCCATGGCATGCGCGTATTCGCACTGGATCAGCGGTTTGGAGGGGTTGTTCTTCAGGTATTTCTCACACTGCGCATAGTCCCAGTACATCGGGCAGATGATATCGGTAAACGCACCGTCCCGATCGTACACGGCGCGTTCGTAATGCACCGGACGCGACGCGTCGTAATCCTTGATCCAGTGGTAGCAGGCCTCGAAGTTAGGCCCCATACCCGCCTCGTTGCCCATCGACCAGACGATGACCGAGGGGTGGTTCTTGTCGCGCAGCACCATGCGCTGGTTGCGCTCCATATGCGCCTGCGCGAAGGCGGGCACCTTGGCCAGCGTCTCTTCGCCGTAGCCCATGCCGTGCGACTCGACGTTCGCTTCGTCCACGACATAAATGCCGTACTCGTCGCAGAGTTCGTACCACTGCGGATCGTTGGGATAGTGGCTCGTACGCACGGCGTTGATGTTCATCTCCTTCATGATGCGGATATCCTCGATCATCCGCTCGCGGCTCACCACATAACCCCCGATCGGGTCCATCTCGTGACGGTCGGCGCCCTTGATCAGCACGGGCTGTCCGTTTACGAGCAGCTGGGCATTCCGGATCTCCACCGAACGGAAGCCCACGGGCTGCGTCACGGTTTCGGTCACGTTCCGCCCGTCAGACACGTCGATCCGGAGCGTATAGAGGTTAGGCGCCTCGGCCGACCACTTCGCGGGATCGGCAACACGGAAGAGACACCCCGCTTTGCCGCCCGCCGGCATGATCTGCTGTTCGGCCACCGCCTCGCCCGCCGCATCCAGCAGCGTCAGGCCGACCGATTTCACGCGCGGGGTCGTCTCCACTTCGACGTGCAGCTGGGCGTCCCTATAATCGGCGTCGAGCGTCGGGGTGATGCGCACGTCTTTCAGGTGCGCCTTGTCGCGGGCCGTCAGCGTCACGCCGCGGGCGATGCCCGAAAAGCGCCAGAAGTCCTGATCTTCGAGGTAGGTGCCGTCCGACCAGCGGAACATCTGCAGGGCGATCAAGTTTTCGCCCGGCTTCACGAATTTCGTGACGTCGAATTCCGCCGCAAGCTTGCTGTCCTCGCTGTAGCCGACGAAACGGCCGTTGATCCAGACATAGACGTTCGACGTCGCCGAGCCGATCGAGAGAAAAATATCCTTGCCGCTCCACGATGCCGGCACCTCGAACGTATGCCGGTAGGAACCGACATGGTTTTCGGCGTCGGGCACGTGCGGCGGATTGTTCTCGAAATTGCCGCGCCACGCATAGCCGATATTCACGTAGAGCGGGTCGCCGTAACCGTTCAGCTCCCACATCCCCGGCACGGGCATCGCGCCCCACGACGCATCGTCGTAATCCACCTGCCAGATACCGGAGGGACGCTCCGAAGCGTTGCGCACCCAGTGGAATTTCCACACGCCGTCGAGCGGCATGCTCTCGCCCGCCGCAAAGGTCGAGTGCATCGGCAGACGGTTGATTTCATTGACGGCAGGGTCCTGCCATTCGCGGCCGGTCTGGGCCGAAGCGGCCAACGCGCCCGAAAGCGCCGCCGCAAGGATCAAGAGAGTCTTTTTCATCGGTTATGGTTATGGTTTTGGTTTCGCAGTCTCTTTACGGGTGCAGTCCACCAAGCTCATTTCGCAGCGGACGCAATCGAATTCCAGCCGGTAGCGGTTCGCGCCGCGCTCCAGCCAAAGATCGCCCTTCAGCCGCGGCCGCTCCTTGAGGCATTCGCCGATTTCGCGGCGGATGCAGTAGGCCGAGCGCATCACCCGACGCCCGGCGGTCGTGGCCGCGAGGTCGAGCCCCCGCTCGATTTGCCGGACGCCGTGGTCGCGGTAAAACGCTTCGGCAAGACGGTTGGTGACATTCTCCTCGGCCGAAAGCGTCTCCGACGGATACTCCGCCGCGCCCTCAGGCAGAATCCGGTGCTCGACGCCCCGCGCCAGCCGGGCCTGCAGCAGGGCGGCAAGCCCTTCGCGACGCAGCTGCGACGCCAGCGACGCCGGAACGAACCATTCGGCTCCCTGCACCTCGGCCGAGCGCACCGCAAAAATCGTATCGCCGCTTTTCATGGCCTGCGTCCGCAGGGCGGCGGCGTTCGCTTCGGCATTATTCGCAGGTTCCAAAGCGATGCGGCGTTCGGCGACAGCCGCCACCCCTTCGCAGTCGGTATAGCGGAACGTCACCCCCTCCGCCGACGCCGTCACCACGGCCGCGGCCGGAATCACGCGCCGCGTACGGCTCCGTTCGAGCAGCTGGTTGAAGCGGTGGTCGTAATTGCGGTAGACCTCGCATCCCGGAGCGATCCCTTCCATACGGTTGGGCGTCACGCAGTCGCCGTCGGCAGCATTGACATTGGTTCCGACCAGTCCGCGCGGCGTCAGGAAGCAGATGCCGTCGCCGGCGGCCAGCGTATGCGCCCGGTCGAGCCGGAAACGGGTCCTTTCGACGCGCGTCACGCGGCCCGCATATTCGCCGACCGCCTTCGGCGTGTCGAACGACGCCACGCCAGCACGTTTGCCCGCAAAGAAGTATTCAGACTCCCCGCGGGTGAAACTCTTGGCCGTATCGGGCGTGAAGTCCGCGACGCTTTCACCGGCCGAAGCACGCCGCAGGTGCGGCCGCACGGCCAGCGCATCGTCCACCGCGCGGCGGTAATAGGCCACCGTATTGCGGATATAATTGATGTCTTTGAGACGCCCCTCTATTTTCAGCGACCTGACGCCGGCATCCAGCAGCTCGCCGACGTGTGCCGAAAGATTCAGGTCGCGGACCGAGAGCAGGTGTTTTCCGGCCAGATAGGTGCGTCCGCAGCCGTCGGTCAGATCGTAGGTCAGGCGGCACGGCTGGCTGCATGCGCCGCGGTTGCCGCTCCGCTCGGACATCGACCGCGACAGAAAACAGCGGCCGCTGTAACCCACGCAGATGGCCCCGTGGACGAAACACTCCACTTCGGCGTTCGTCGCGGCGCATATCGCCCGTATCTCGTCGAGCGACAGCGCCCGTTCGAGAATCACGCGGGCAAAACCGCATTCGCCTAGGAAACGCGCCTGTTCGGGCGTCATGTTGCACACCTGCGTCGAGGCGTGCAGCTCGACCGGAAGATCCATCCGCCGCAGAGCCATGTCCTGCACGATGAGCGCATCGACCCCGGCCGCGATCAGCTCGCGGGCCTGCCGCTCGGCGGTCTCCAGTTCGTCGTCGTAAATCAGGGTATTGAGCGTGGCATGCACCCGCACGCCGTAACGGTGGGCATACTCCGCGACGCGGGCGATCTGCTCCGCGCTGTTGCCCGCCGCATGGCGCGCCCCGAACTTCGCACCGCCGATATAGACGGCGTCGGCGCCGTAATCCACGGCAGCGACGGCCGACTGCAAATCTCTGGCGGGAGCGAGTAGTTCGACGAAGTTCATGCTTTATTTTTTGCAAAAATAACAAATTCCCCGACAAAAACCGGAGCCGAAGCCGAAAAAACACAAGACAAAGAATTGATAACCGTTCTTGAAAAATATCACAAAATCACATATCAAAAACCTACTATCAATAGCAATCTAGGAAACCTCACTTCCTTAATTCAAGCATTCATTCAATTAAAAAACTTCCACATACTCTTTAACTTTCAAAAAAGAAGAAGCCAAATTCTTTACATTACTCGCTAAAAAAGGGACTGTCGATGCTTTCTTACATCCATCTTCCATATAGTAAGCTAAATAAAAAGAACGATGTACTTTCTTAAAATTATCATATAAATTATCAACAACAACACCAAATTCAGGATAATCAAGTTGAGCTATCATAATAATCTCATGTACATTACTTTCAATCTGCGAACGGCAATCATCCAGATATCTCATCCAATTAAAATCATCTCCATGAAAATGATATGCTAAAGAGGGAGATATGGACAAATCCAAAGTTTGGCAAGCTTTTTCAATATCCACATCTAATGGAATTACCGAGCTATTTTTCGAAGTAATATTTTGAAACAGATTTACTCCTACCTCCAATAAGGCACTGACATATTTGCGTAAAAATATGCTCCGATATTTACGCTCTGAATACCGAGATAAAACTACAGTCACTCCATAGACAATCGTTGCTGCAACAATTGACCAACATATATTCGTCAACCAATCCACTGAAATAATAATCCCCACACAGAAAGCAATCGCAGCTACCCCCAATAACCAGAAACTCTCTTTTCCAAGTAACATCATATATTTTCGCATAAACTTCTATTTTATGTATAAAATCATCTTTTCACTACTTTGGTCTTCACGCATCACACTTCCATCCTCATTATAAAGAGTCGAAACAGTCCTTCCGTACCTACAATCGCCTGAATCAGAATAAGTATACACACTATGATTTACAAAACTTAAATATCTTTTACCACTAGGATAACCTTTCTGATACTGCACTGATTTTGCCTCTACCATTCTCCCTTTATTGTCATAAACATAATCCCAACGATTACTAATCTGACCATTTTCATCACAAATTTCATAATAAGCCATATTCTGAGATTCCCAAGAACACTCACAATTTGCTGAAGACGTGGAATTACCACTACCGCAATCTTGTTCAAATTTATTTTCATCTCCACCACAAGCTTGAATGGTGATACTTACGAGTGCCCCCAATACAAACGACACTATTACCATACTTAATGTTCTATCCATAGTATTCTTTATTATTTACATGCCAGCCCCATAGCAAATTCAGTTTGAGTCCTTAAAATATATAAAAAACGTGGGACAAAACTTCCATTGATCATTGAGGTCTTCGACAACCTTGGCTATCAACGAAGTAAAGCCCACGTCGTGAAACGTGAGCGTCTTCGCTTTTCTAGTAGCCGTTTGAAAGTGTCGAAGTTCCAATGACTAGTAAAAGCTAACGCTTTTTATATGTAATCACAATTTAGATCAGCCGTTTATGTCATAAGCAATGATTTTATTCGTTATATCTGCAAATATAAGGATTTTCACCAGCATTGTCAACCTAAATAACCTTTTTCCTCGATAAGAAGATACAAATTGCCGCTATTTTTATAAATTTGCGGTTTGTAATACGAATACTCAAAAATCAACAGATAGTATGCTTACGCTAAAGCAAATCCGCGATGACAAAGAGGCCGCGATCCGCAAACTGGCCAAAAAGGGCGTGGACGCCGCACCCGTCATCGAAAAGATCGAAACGCTGGACGACCGCCGCAAGGCAATTCAGGTAGAATTGGACAATACGCTGGCCGCGCAGAACAAAGCCGCCAAGGAGATCGGCGCGCTGATGGGTCAGGGCCGCCGCGAAGAGGCCGAGGAGCGCAAACGCTTCGTCGCCGACCTCAAGGAGAAATCGAACCGCCTGCAGGCCGAATCGCGCGAAGTGCAGGAGGAGCTGCAGGCCGCGATCGTCACGCTGCCCAACTTCCCCGCCGAGATCGTCCCGGAGGGCAAAACCGCAGAGGACAACCTCGTCGTAAAACTCGTCGAAAGCTACACCGAACTGCCCGAAAACCCGCTGCCCCACTGGGAGCTGGCCCGCAAATACGACATCATCGACTTCGATCTGGGCGTGAAGCTCACGGGCGCCGGATTCCCCGTCTACAAGGGCAAGGGCGCACGCCTGCAGCGGGCGCTGATCAACTACTTCCTCGACTGCAACACCAAAGCCGGCTATCTCGAAGTCGAGCCGCCGATCATGGTCAACGAGGCTTCGGGCTTCGGTACGGGACAACTCCCCGACAAGGAGGGGCAGATGTACCACGCCACGGCCGATAACTTCTACCTGATCCCCACGGCCGAAGTTCCCGTCACGAACATCTACCGCGACGTGATCCTCGACGAAAAGGATTTCCCCGTAAAAATGACCGCCTACACCCCCTGCTTCCGCCGCGAAGCCGGTTCCTACGGCAAGGACGTGCGCGGCCTGAACCGCCTGCACCAGTTCGACAAGGTCGAGATCGTGCAGCTGAGCCTGCCCCAGAACTCGTACGAAGCGCTGGACGGCATGGTGGCGCATGTCGAGTCGATCGTCAAGTCGCTCGGCCTGCCCTACCGCATCCTGCGTCTGTGCGGCGGCGACATGTCGTTCACTTCGGCGCTCACCTACGACTTCGAGGTCTACTCCGAAGCGCAGAAACGCTGGCTGGAGGTTTCCTCCGTCTCGAACTTCGAATCGTTCCAAGCCAACCGTCTCAAGCTCCGCTACAAGGACGCCGACAAGAAAACCCAGCTGGCGCACACGCTCAACGGCTCGTCGCTGGCCCTGCCGCGCATCGTCGCCGCCCTGCTCGAAAACTTCCAGACCCCCGAAGGCATCCGCATTCCCGAAGCGCTGATTCCCTATACGGGTTTTGATATTATCAAATAAGTTTCTATATTTGTCATTACATACACACATTAACAAATAAATTTTTCAAAAATGGCTTACAAAATCACCGACTCCTGCGTTGCCTGCGGTACCTGCATCGGCGAATGTCCGGTAGAGGCTATCTCGGCTGGCGATATCTATGTAATCGACCCCAACACCTGCATCGACTGCGGCACCTGCGCAGGCGTTTGCCCCAGCGAGGCGATCATTCCGGAATAACGCACGGTTACAACATGGAACAACACGCCCGAAGCATTATGCTTCGGGCGTGTTGTTTAGGCGTTGGGCTGAGAAAGTTATTCAATCGGTTTTCCCGGAATAACAATTCCTCCAGCTTCTTCCAAAGAATAGCATCTATCTCTCGGAATCTCTATTTTCCAATAATCTCCGGGAAGATCCGGATTAGGCCCCATAAAAATGCCATCCATTGGAGTTGTCGTAGCAGGCATAATAACTTTTCCAGACTCTCCAGCCGCCTGACGGATTTCTTTCCAATCAACGACCTCAAAAGCAATTCCATTAGACCTTATGCCCACCTCTTTATACTTGAAATACACTCTATATGGCAAAGAAGCATAAACATCTTGTTGCTGATCGCACAATTCAATAAAATTCAGGTAGATCCCTCCTAATTTAGAACTACCTTTTATGGACTTGTGAATCATCTCCGGTCTGAAAAACACCTCCACACAATAATGTGGACCGACCTTCATAACATCGGAAGAGTTAGCCCATGTCAAGCCGGGTTTAATCGCATACGCACCCGGCTGGTCGAAACGAATCAAATAGTTCCCTGCTCCGTCGTTATTGATAATCGTACACTGCGGATCATTAAAAACCGATTCCGTGATTTCCAAATTGGGATCAGGATAATCAGGATCTTCAAAATTGACACTGAAATTATAAACTTTACCGAGTGCTACAGAACTCGGACCTTCGATGCTTGCCACAGGCGACGCCACCCGACAAGTAATGGTTGCCTGTTGGAGCATAATCGGCCCCGACGGGTTCGCAAGATCACGATAATTCCGTGTTGCCAATATCTGATAAACACCGCATTTTGTAAAACGTAGTTTCAGCGATTTATCGGTCCGTGAAATTTGATCGATGCCGCCGTCTATCGTAGTAAAGAACGACACGTTTGTACTTATCACTTCTATACCCGCATCAACTCCTGACGTCACGAGGTTAAACGTATAATCTATATCCTTTCCATAATACTCATCGCCAATTCCTCTTCCCGCAGGATTACTGACAATGCCGATCTTAGCAATGCCTGCGCGCGTCTGCGGATTATCCGGCGCAAGGTCTTCGGATACTTCGAGGATTTCCTGCGAGCAGGAACCCGCACACATTACCGCCAATGCACCGAATAGCGGCAGTACGAAATTTGGGAACAAGTAGGATTTTTTCATAGCTTAAATTATTTAAGTGGGTGAATAATAAAAAGCCGCAGGAAAAATATCTGAATTATTCAAATATACAATAAATCAGGCGTATTATTTCATTTTCCGATGAAAATTTTCACAAACCGTCTCCATATGTCCGAAGCACATATATATTTCCAATAAAAAAACTGCGGTCCAAATTGGACCGCAGTTCGATATGATTATTCAAACTCTTACAATCTATTCAAGAGTTGGAAATCCGTGCTATTATCCAAGTTATTTGAAATCTGCTTTTTCAATCCAGCATTTTCAAATTTCCCACTGTTACCAATGACAGTCCCCGACGCAGCAGGACGATCGAATACAAGCGAGCTCGGCATTGCTACTCGGTTTTCGGACATTACAGAACTTGGCTTCACAAGAGCCGCTTCCCCTGCTTTGACAGAAAGTACACTTGACAAATTACCAAGTCGAGTGCTCGCAGCCCCTGCCGATTTTACGGAACTTGAAGTACTCTTTTTAACCATCGTAAAGGGACCTATCGGATAATCCCCCTTTGTAAATCCTTCAGCTGGCCCATAACTACCCCACTTGTTACCTTCCATTTGCACATAAATAGCCATCGTAGTACCTACATAGGCATCTCCCCATGGGTCAGTACCACCACCAACAGTCACAGTAGCCTTGGTTTTATCGCTATCAAGCGTACCTAACATAGCAACCGGAAGATCATAATTTTCCGTAGCAAGATAATAGCCGTCTCCCTCGTAGAATGCTCTTGCAAGGAAATAGTGCGGACCATTCGCATTGGTCCCAATCAGTTGGTAGTTAGGGAATACTAAAGTACCATTATCTGCATTGAAATTAGCTGTTGCAGACATACTCGTACGGGCTGCAGTTATATCCCATCCCAGAACGCTGTATGTGCTGTTGGCTGCTTTTTGTCCGATAACAACATCGAATGAAAGCGGCGCAGCATTCACCTCAGACGAAGTACTGGTAACAGTCCACGTACCGAGCCATGCCTTGTAAGCATCCGAAGCCTCTCCAGCTGGATCTGTAGATGCGACAGCATACTTTAGCGTCGAGTTACCAGCAGCATCTTTCACTTTTGCCATTGCAATATATTCAGTACCGGGAGTCCGATCAGCCCAATACCAACCAATACCGCTACTACTATTCAATTTCGTCAATTCCTCGGCTGTAAACGCAGCACCATTACTCTCATTATCCATAATGTCATCATAGGAAGCTCCTTTAGCAACTACCTCATCAACAGCAGATTTAGGGACCATTAGATATTTACCAGATACTGCCGCCGGCTCGCCCATAACTCTGAAACTTGCCGTAATCTTAGTCTGCGTATCCTGACCTTGGTAGCCAGCCACAATAGCGACTTCCAATGCAGGACCGTCGCCCGTTTCACCGTCATCTGCAAGTGTGGTAAACCTCTCTTTGGTCACTGCCGTTGTTCCAGCAGTTCCGTTACATCCGAAAGCGACTACACAATATTCCGTTTCAGGATCAAAAGGAATATATTGCTCTATCAGCTCCTTAGAATAGCCATCAGGACCCGTAGACAAATATTTGGTAACATCACCGCCATTCGCGCTAATAATAGCTGCAATCAACTGATTGTCATCAGGCACCTGATCGACAACGGAAGCCGGATAAATATCAAAATAATAGGTATCGGAATCATTAGACGGAGTAATGTTAACATCAGCGCCTTTCGCTCCGATATTCGTTACAGCGATAGTAAAAGTCAAATCGCCGCCGCCCTGAGCAGCATCAGTAGTTGCCGAAGCCGAATCAACCGTTGTTTTTCCATTGGCACTCGTAACGGAAACAATCGCCGTAACCGCCGTAGCAGCAGGCACACCGCGGCAAGGCAGGTCATAACCGTCAGCGCTGTTTATCTTCTCAACCTGTTCAGTCTTAAGTGTCGGATCAGTCGTAACTCCGGCCAAAATCTCAGCAAGCGTTTTTCCCTCGGCAAGCGCCTTATCGACAGCAGATTTCATAAGGAATGCCGCTTTTGCCGAAACTATATCCGAGGACTTGATATGGCAGGTGACATACGAAGAAGTGTTCGCACCGCTGGCGTCGCCGGCTCTCATGGAAAGGGTCAATTCAGGAGCAGGCTCCGGAGCATCGTCCGTCTTGAACGCCTCTTTCACCAGATCGGAGGTGAAGCGGCCGTCCGTCAGCATGCCGAGCGCAACGGCGTAGTAGTCGGTGCCGGCCGTCAGATCGGTGATTTTCTGCGGTGCGCTTCCCTTGACGAGGGCCGTTGCGAGATACTCGCTGAGCGGCAGCACCTTCTTATCCGCGATAGCTTTCAGATTGTCGAGAATATGCTGGGCATAGGCCGCGTCGGACTCGAACGTGTCGAACTCGGCCTTCTTTACAGCCGCATAATAGTAGGTAGCTTGGTCGTTGCTGGGAGTTACCGTTACGGTAGCTTCGGTCTGGGCTACATCCGAAACAGCGACACTAAACGAATAAGAGGGGGGGGTCCGACTTTGTCGTCGTCGTCATTACAGCCTGAGGTGACAAACAGAAGAGTCACGGCTGCCAATAACATGCGCAAGTAAGATTTGAGCGTCATAGGCTTAAAATTAAATTAATAAAATTGACAAGATATAACAATTCGTCCGGCAAGGAACGCTAAAAATTATATTACGTTAGCAAATATAAGTATTTATATTCGTAATTGTATCATTCAGATACAAGAAAAACGGCATGCCGGATCAGGTTTCGCAGGCCGTTTGATTACAATATTGAGAAATCCGGGGGCATTTGATTACAAAATCCAATCATCGACGGCAATATTCAGTAATATTTCCGAAGGAAAAAATATTTTTCAGATTTTTTCAAAAAATTTATTTTCGACGCATGCCGCTTCACTCCGCATAGAGCAGATACGGCTGCCGCTGGCGGCGGAAACGGCGCAGGTCCTCCTGCCAACACGCGCGGATTTCCGCTTCCGAAGCCCCGGAGAGAATCATCTCGCGGACATAGCCCACGCCGATGAGTTTTTCGAACATCGGAGTGAAGAACCGCTCGACCAAGCCCAGATTGCGATAAGCCTCGATCACATAGCGCAGCGTCAGCCCCACCTGCCGCGCCTCGTCGAGCGGCATTCGGCTCAGGTCGGCGCCGTGGCAGAGCCGTCCCTCCAGCGGCGGATGCTTGGCCCCTGCCGTCGGCCGTGGCGTAAACGAGAATCCATACCCCTTCATATCGGGATGGCCGTAGATTTCGAATGGCTTGTCTGTTCCGCGCCCAAGACTGACGACCGTCCCTTCGAAAAGACAGAGCGACGGATAGAGGTAGACGGCCCGCTGCGTCGGCAGATTGGGCGACGGCGCGACCGGGAGCCCGTAAGGTGTCGCATGGGTGTAATTGCGGCAGCAGACCACATCCAGCCTGCATTTCCGGCTCCAGCCCTCGCCGACGGCCATCCGGGCGATCTCGCCCATCGTAAGCCCGTGCAGCACGGGAATCGGCAAGGCTCCGACGCCCGACTTGTACTTCATGTCGAGCACCGGCCCGTCGATCAGATGCCCGTTGGGATTGGGCCGGTCGAGCACGACGACCGTACGGCCGAATTCGGCACAGGCATCCATCATGCGGAGCATCGTTATATAATAGGTGTAGAACCGCAGTCCGACGTCCTGCATATCGACCACCAGCACGTCGAACGACTGCATCGCCTCGTCCGAGGGGCGTTTGGTATTGCCGTCGTAGAGCGACCGAATCGGGATTCCCGTCCGCTCGTCCACCGAGTTTCCGACATGCTCGCCCGCATCGGCCGTTCCCCGGAATCCGTGTTCGGGCGAAAAGCTCCCCGTCACATTGAATCCGCGGCCGTGCAGCAGATCGACCAGATGGATCGTCCCGTCGGCGGAAGCCCCCGGCAAACGAGCCGGCCGACACCCGGCCCTGTCCGGCAAAGCCGCCGCTTCGCCTGCGGATACTCCCGACAGTTGTTCCGCCTCTGCCGCGTATTTCCCCTGCGCCGGTTCGCAGAAACGCGCGGCGGCGGTATGGTTCGCCAGCACGGCCACGCGCAGGCCCTTCAGTTTCGGGAAATAGGCCGCAGTGTCGGTCATGCCGACCAGCACCGGAGCATGCAGAAGCGGTGCGCCGCAGGCCGATTCGGGCTGCGCCCCCTGAGCCACAGCGCGCGGCGCGACGGCCAAGGCCGCAAGCGTCAGGAAAACGAGTAGTCTCTTCATCTTACAAAGATAACAATCTTATCGTACGGCGAAACCCCGGATCAGGCTTCTGCGCCGTACTCCATCAGGTAAGCCTTGATGAATTCGTCCAGCCCCCCGTCCATGACGGCTTCGACAGCCGAGGTCTGCACGCCCGTCCGGTGATCCTTGACGCGGCGGTCGTCGAAGACGTAGGAACGGATCTGCGAACCCCATTCGATCTTCTTTTTCGACGCCTCCAAAGCCTGCTGCGTGGCCATGCGTTTGTCCAGCTCGCGCTGGTAGAGCTTCGATTTGAGGATGCGCATGGCGTTCTCGCGGTTCATCAGCTGCGAGCGGGTCTCCATGTTCTCGATCAGGAACTCCACCGCTTCGCCCGTATCGGCATCCTTGCCGTGATAACGCAGGCGCACGGCGGTTTCGACCTTATTGACGTTCTGACCGCCCGCACCGCTGGCGCGGAACGTATCCCACTCTATGTCCGAGGGATTCACCGTCACCTCGATCGTATCGTCCACGGCGGGCGACACGAAAACCGACGCGAAAGTCGTCTGCCGCTTGTTGTTGGCGTTGAAGGGCGAAAGGCGCACCATGCGGTGCACGCCGTTCTCGCTCTTGAGGTAGCCGTACGCATACTCGCCTTCGAACTCCAGCGTGCAGGACTTCACCCCCACCTCGTCGCCGGCCTGATAGTCGAGCACCTTGACCTTGTAGCCGTGCGCCTCGCCCCAGCGGGTATACATGCGCAGCAGCATCGACGCCCAGTCGAGCGCTTCGGTGCCGCCGGCCCCGGCGTTGATGTCGAGAATCGCCCCCAGCTTGTCCTCGTCGCGGCGCAGCATGTTGCGCATTTCGAGTTTCTCGATGCGCTCCAGCGTCTGCGCATAATGGGCGTCCATCTCCTGCTCGCTCACCACGCCCTCCTTCACGAATTCGGGCATCAGCGCAAGATCCTCGACGTCCTTCGCAACGGCGTCGTAATCGTCCACCCACGCCTTGATGGCCGCCACGCGGCGCAACTGTTCGCGCGCCTGATCCGGGTTGTCCCAGAAATCCGGCACTTGGGTCTTCTCCTCTTCGTTGAGCAGGTCGATGCGCTTCTGTTCGATGTTCAGACAGCGCTCCAGCGCTCCGCTGCGCTGTTCCAAATCCTTTATCTGATCTGCAAGTATCATAGGCAATCAATTAGCAAAAAAATGCGGCCGCTCAGGGCTTCACGCCCAGTTTGCGTTCCACGAATTCCAGCACGAAACCGGTCGTGCCGTCGATTCCCAGCACCGACGAATCGATGCAGAGATCATAGGTCTCGGCCATTCCCCACGTGCCGCTGCTGTAATAATTGTAGTAGGCCGCGCGCCGGGCGTCGGTGCGGTCCATCAGGCTCTCCGCCTCTCCGGGCGCGATGCCGTGCAGGCGGCAGAGCCGCTCGATACGTTCGGCACGGCCCGCCGCGATGAAAATATTCACGGTGCGCGGATGATCGCGCAGGATATAGTCGGCGCAGCGGCCCACGAAAACGCACGATTCGCGCGAAGCGAGGTCGCGGATCACGTCGCTCTGGATTTTGAACAGCGCGTCGCTGCTCAGCACGTTGCTCCCCGAATATTCGCTTCCGACGAACGGCGAACGCAGATAGCCGATGAAGGTCGCGAACAGGTTGCGCGACTCCTTTTCGTCGGCTTTCTCGAAAATTTCGGGGCAGATGCCGCTCTGCTCGGCGGCCAGATTGATCAGCTGCTTGTCGTAAACGCCGATTCCGAGTCTCGCCGCCACGGCCTCGCCGACGGCCTTGCCGCCGCTTCCGAGCTGCCGCCCGATATTGATGACGAATTTATCTTTCATAGTCGCGGATTATTCGGGATTGTTAGTTGCCGGGGCCGCATCCATCTTGGCCCGGAATTTACGCAGCTGGTAGGCCAGCATGCAGAAGGCCACGACCGACGCCAGCAGGTCCGAAAGCGGCATCGAGCACCACACGCCCCAGCTGCCGTCCCAACGGGTATAGACGTCGAAGATGTGCGGCAGGAAGATCAGCCCCGGCATCAGGAAAAGCAGCTGGCGCGAAAGCGACAGGAAAATCGCCTTGCCGGCCATGCCGATGCTCATGAAGAAGTTGGTGGCCACCATCTGGAACCCGATGATCGGGAAGCAGATGAAGACGATGCGCATGCCCTCGACGGACAGCCGGATCAGTTCAGGATCATTCGTGAAGGCCGACACCGCCAGCCGCGGGACCAGCTCGCCCATCAGGAATCCGGCCATCGTGACGCACGTGGCGCCGATGATCGTCAGCTTAAGCACGCGCAGCACGCGCTCGTACTGCCGGGCGCCGAAATTATACCCCGCGATGGGCTGCATGCCCTGATTGATGCCCATGACGATCATCACGAAGAAGAACGCCAGCCGGTTCACGATGCCGTAGGCGCCGATCATCAGGTCGCCGCCGTATTGTTTCAGCCCCTTGTTGATCAGGATCACGATGAAACAGGCCGCGAGGTTCATCAGGAAGGGCGACATGCCGATGGCCAGAATGTCGCGCACGATCTTGCGGCGCAGACGGTAGATGCCGGGCCTGAAATGGAGCAGTTCGCTCTTATCCGAAAGGATATGGAACTGCCAGACGAGCGCGATGACCTGTGCCAGTATCGTGGCGACGGCCGCGCCGCGGATGCCCCACCCGAAACCGTAAATGAACAGCGGGTCGAGCGCGGCGTTGATCACCACCGTATAGATCGTGGCGTACATCGACTTGCGCGGGTGGCCCGAAGCCCTCAGCACGGAGTTCAGTCCCAGATACATATGCGTGATGACGTTACCCAAGAGGATAATCGTCATGTAGTCGCGCGCATAGCCTATCGTCGCGTCGCTGGCTCCGAAGAAATAGAGGATCGGGTCGAGAAACAACAGCGTCACCAGTCCGAACGAAAGACCGATTATCAGATTCAGCACCACCACGTTGCCCAGAATGTTCTGGGCCGTTTCATAGTCGCGCTGGCCCAGACGCATCGACACCAGCGTCGCGGCGCCCACGCCCACCAGCGAACCGAACGCCGCGGCGAGGTTCATCAGCGGGAAGGTCAGCGCCAGCCCCGAAATGGCCAGCGGCCCCACGCCGTGGCCGATGAAGATGCTGTCGACCATGTTGTAGAGCGAAGCGGCCGTCATGGCGATGACCGCCGGCACGGCATATTGTACGAGCAGTTTGCGGATACGCTCCGTTCCGAGTTCCGCAGCCGCTCCCTTTATTGTTGCAGACATAATTTCCTGTTCATATTTCTGTAGAGTGCCGATTTCCCGGAATCACCTCCCTGACATGCGGCCCGACGCCGCCCGGCACGGCGGACATCCTGCATACCGCCCGGACAACGCCCCGGACACTGCCGGCAGGCGGCAAAAACCGTGCACCGCACTCCGGCGTCCGTTCCGGCGGGCGGCGCCCGAAAATCGGGAGACAGCTATTCCAGCTCCCAGTCGCTGCCGTCCTTGCGGTCCTTGACGCGGATTCCGGCGGCGGCCAGCCCGTCGCGGATACGGTCGGAAGCGGCCCAATCCTTCGCGGCGCGGGCCTTCAGACGTTCATCGAGCAGCATCTCGACCAGCGGCGTCACGTAGTCGCGGCCCGAAGCCGAGCCGGCTGCCTTCTCGTCGCGCAGGCCGAGAATGTCGAACGCATAGCGGCGAACGGTCGTCTTCAGCGTTTCGAGGTCGGCGGCCGTGATGGTCTGCCGGCCCTCCGCAAGCTGGTTGATGACGCGCACCCAGTCGAACAGCGCCGAAATGACCATCGGCGAATTCAGGTCGTCGTCCATCGCCGCACGGCAGCGTCCCTCCAGTTCGGCCGGATCGACCGTCGAGACGTCGGCGGGCTTGATCCTGCCGAGCGCCTCGACGCCCTTCATCAGGCGGTCGAGTCCCTTCTCGGCGGCCTGCAGCGCCCCGTTCGAGAAGTCGAGCGTCGAGCGGTACTGCGCCTGCAGCACGAAGAAACGGATCGTCATCGGCGAATAGGCCTGCGCCAGCAGTTTGTGGCTGCCGGTGAAAAGCTCTTCGAGGGTGATGAAGTTGCCCAGCGACTTGCCCATCTTCTGGCCGTTGATCGTAATCATGTTGTTGTGCACCCAATAGCGGGCCGAATCGTGGCCCAGCGCCGCCGTGGACTGCGCGATCTCGCATTCGTGGTGCGGGAACATCAGGTCCATGCCGCCGCCGTGGATGTCGAAACGCTCGCCCAGATAGCGGGTGCTCATGGCCGAGCACTCCATATGCCAGCCGGGGAATCCCTCGCTCCACGGCGAAGGCCAGCGCATGATATGTTCGGGCGACGCCTTCTTCCACAACGCGAAGTCGTACGAATGGCGCTTGTCGCTCTGACCGTCCAGCTCGCGGGTGTTGGCGACGATATCGTCGAGATTGCGGCCCGAAAGCCGGCCGTAATTGTATTTCCGGTTGTACTTCTCCACGTCGAAGTAGACCGAGCCGTTCGACTCGTAGGCGAACCCGTCAGCCAGAATCTTCTTCACGAACTCGATCTGCTCGATGATATGTCCCGACGCATAGGGTTCGATCGAGGGCGTCTCGACGTTCAGGGCCTCCATCGCACGGTGGTAACGCTCCGTGTAGTAGTGGGCCACCTCCATCGGCTCCAGCTGTTCGAGCCGGGCCTTCTTGGCGATTTTGTCCTCTCCCTCGTCGGCGTCGTGCTCCAGATGTCCCACGTCCGTGATGTTGCGCACGTAACGCACCTTGTAGCCGCAGGCCTTAAGGTAGCGGAACAGCAGGTCGAACGTCACGGCCGGACGGGCGTGGCCCAGATGCGGGTCGCCGTAGACCGTGGGGCCGCAGACATACATGCCCACGCGGCCGGGAGTCAAAGGCTCGAACTCCTCCTTGCGGCGGGTGAGCGTATTGTAAAGTACGAGTTTCGATTCCATAATTATCCGAAAAAATTTACCGCAAAAATAAGAAATTTAATCGACATGCGCCAGAATCGCGGAATTAATCGTACCTTTGCGGCGACAATAATAGCACGCGCCGGTCTGACGCCACCCGTTTTTCCCTACCGTATATTATGCGACAATACGAATTATCCGGCTCCCAGAACCGGAATAAAACCGATATGCAATGACATTCAAGGAACTGAACCTCATAGAACCCATCATGCACGCCGTAGCCGAGAAGGGCTACGTCACCCCCACGCCCATTCAGGAGCAGGCCATTCCGCCCGCACTCGAAGGACGCGACCTGATGGGCTGCGCCCAGACAGGAACGGGCAAGACGGCGGCCTTCACGCTGCCGATCCTGCAGCTGCTCTCGGCCCGGCCCCGCACCAAAGGACGCCGCCCCATCAAGGCGCTGGTGCTCACGCCCACGCGCGAACTGGCTATCCAGATCGACGAGTGCTGCCGCGACTACGCCCGCTACACCGACCTGCGCCACTGCGTGATCTTCGGCGGTGTCAACCAGCGTCCGCAGGTGGACGCCCTGCAGCGCGGCGTCGACCTGCTGGTCGCCACGCCGGGCCGCCTGCTCGACCTGATCGGACAGGGATACGTCTCGCTCTCCGACATCCGCTTCTTCGTGCTCGACGAAGCCGACCGGATGCTCGACATGGGTTTCATCCACGACATCAAACGGATACTTCCGCTGCTGCCCAAAGAGCGGCAGACGCTCTTCTTTTCGGCGACGATGCCCTCGGACATCGTCACGCTGGCCAATTCGATGCTCCACGACCCGGTGCACGTCACCGTCACTCCTCCGGCGTCGGTCGTCGAGACGATCAGCCAAAGCGTCATGTTCGCCGAAAAGGCCGAGAAAAAAGACCTGCTCATCAGCCTGCTGCGCGAACGCTCCGAAGGCTCGGTGCTGGTTTTCTCGCGCACCAAGCACGGCGCGGACCGCATCGCCCGCATCCTCACCAAAGCGGGCATCGAGGGGCGCGCCATCCACGGCGACAAGTCGCAGGGGGCCCGCGAACGGGCCATGAACGATTTCCGGGCGGGCCGCTGCCGCGTACTGATCGCCACCGACATCGCCGCGCGGGGGATCGACATCAGCGAACTGCCGCTGGTCATCAATTACGACCTGCCGGAAGTGGCCGAAACCTATGTACACCGCATCGGACGCACGGGACGCGCCGGGCACGACGGCACGGCGATCGCATTCTGCTCGGAAGACGAACGCCCGCTGCTGAAAGACATCCAGAAACTGACCGGACTTGTCCTCGATCCCGATTCCGGACGCCTCACGCCGGGCATGCAGACCGACACGAAATCCCCGCGGAAACAGGAATCCTCCAAGCAGGCCGCACCGAAGCAGGCCGCGCAGGGCGCCGCCGGCCGGACACCGGCCGGACAAAGCGGAGATGCAAAAGGGCCGCGCCGACGCAGGCGAAACGCCCCGAAACGGGAAGGACAGGCCCAGAGCGCACACGCGCCGCAACCGCAAAACGGCGGAGGACAAGCGTCCGAAAACCGCGAACCGGGCCGCCGCAGGCCGCACCGCCGCAGACGCAGCGACCGGAAATCCGAAGGGCAGCGCTCCTGAAAAGCAAAGTGTCCCAGCAAAAGGAAAGCGTCCCTGAAAAGGAGAAGCATCCCGGAGCGGGGAAGCGTCCCTGAAAAGGAAGCGCCGAAAACAGAAACCGGGCCGGACAACCGGCCCTTTTGTCATCCGGAGGAGTGCGCCGAAAGCAGCCCTCCGCGGATTAGAAATCCAATAACTTATACCGGGTCCGGACTTCGGACATCGCCATCGGCTCCTCGTAATGCCACCACTCGCGGCGGTAAGGCACCAGCCCCGCTTCGCGCATCACGCTTCCGAGCAGCTGGCGGTTGCGACAGGCTTCGGCCGAAATGCGTCCCTCGGCCGCCAGCGCGGGTTCGTTGCCCGTGTGGGCCTCGTCGCCGAAGAAATCGACCGGAGTTCCCATATCGACCGGAGCGCCGGTCTCGTCGAGCAGCGTCACATCGACCGCAACGCCGTAGTTATGGCGTCCGCCGCGCGTTCCGTCGGCGACGTACACCTGATTCGGCGTACCTTTGACCAACTCGTACATCTGCCGCTGCACGCTGACCGGACGCGCGGCGTCGCACACCAAGAGCCGCCATCCGGGACGACGCTCCCGCAGCAGCCGCTGCGCCGCAGCCACCTTGCGCGCGAAATGCGGAAGCAGGTAGGCGGTTTCCAGATCGCCGTAGACGTCGCGGCGCATGAAATTATCCGGGGCCGAGTACATCAGCTTCACCCGCAGCGTCGAATCCACGGCCAGCACATCCACCAGCCCCGCCCGGCGCATCTTGGCGTCGAAGCCCTCTTGGGCCTGCACGCCCCAGCAAATCATAACCGCTGCAAACACCATCCAAACTCTTCTCATAACAACATCTCCATTTTCCAGCTCAAAGATAATCAATTATCTGCAAATCAAAAGACACCGCCGGGCGCACGGCAGGCCGGACCGTCCGGATCAAAGCCCGGCTCCGGGAACCGCCGCAAACGGCGTGCGCACGCCGTTCCCAAACAAATGAACGGCAGCCCCGAAGATAGCGCCGTCCATCCGACACACGCATATCGACTATTCCGTCAGAACCGAAAATTCCGCGATGCCGGGACGGTCGCCCGCAGCGAGCGACAGCGCCTCGAACCGGACGGTACGCCCGCGCAGCGGCTCGAATTCCACGACCTGCTCCACCGGATTGTTGACGATATTCGAGAATTCGCCCTCCGCCGCCGTACGGCCGTCGACCGACACGCGATAGCGGGTCACCACGCCGCTCGCCCAGCGACTTTGGTCGGGCGTGTAGGCAAATCCCCTGAAAGTCCGCTCCTCCCCCGTATCGGCGGAGAACCCCGCAACGCCCGCGGGCAGATAGACGACAGTCGAGACATCGCCGTCGAAAAGCCCGACGGCCTCTTCGTCCGGAAGCTCCTTCACGCGAAACGCCCCACAGGGAATATCGAACCCGCGCGAAGCCACGGCGCTCATACGACCGTCCTCCGGGTCCCGGACAAGCGCCTTGACAACGCCCCGGCCCGTCATCGGAAAAGGTTTCGCGTACAGCTCCGAAGAAGGCCCCGGCTCCGTCCCGTCCAGCGTATAGCGGATCTCCGCCTGCGTATCGCCCGCAGCGAGCGTCACCTCGCCCGCACCGTTGCGCACGATGCGCGGCTCTTCGAGCAGCACGGGCGCATCGTAGGCTCCCACATTGGAGATGCAGAGCGGACCGCGGGCCTGCCCGAAACGGACGCGGAGCGCCGGAGTCGTGACCCCTGCGAAACGAATGATCCGCTTGTATCCGATCGTCGTCATTTCCTCCGCGGTTTCGACGGGCCGCCACGTATCGCCGTCGAGCCATTCGACGGCAAAGCGTCCGACGCGCTGTCCGAGCGGAATATATTCCTGAAGCAAAATGCGGTTCACACGGCGCGGCCGCTCAAACTGCAGCGAGAGCGTCGCCGCCGTCACGCCGTCGTCGGTAGCCCAGTAAGTATCGGCCCTGCCGTCGACGGCCTTCGCCGCGGAGAACCGGCACGCCCCGCCCCGCACGTTGTCGGCCGTCGCTTGGGCTTCGGCGAAAAGGTCGTGCGCGAACTCCGCATCGAGCGCACGGCGCCACTCCATGATACGCGCGGAATCCGCAGAGGCGATGCGGCCGGAGCGATCGACCGGAAAATTGAGCAGCAGATTGGCGTTGCGCCCCACGCTTTCATAATAGATGTCGATCAGCCGCGAGAGACTTTTGAGCTGGTGGTCTTCCCGCGGATGATAGAACCAGCCCGGACGTATCGAGACGTCGCACTCGCCCGGCAGCCACGTATCGCCGTCGGACTCGCCGCAGGTGAAATCATTGAGCCGTTCGTCGCCGCTGCCCTTTACCATGCTCCAATTCGTCTGTCCGGCCCGGCCCTCTTCGTTGCCGATCCAGCGGATGTCGGCGCACGTGCCGCCGAAAATCACCGCTCCGGGCTGCAGTTCGTTGATCGTCCGGCGCGCCCGCTCGTAGCCGTAATAGGTCTTGGCGTCGATGCTGCGCTTCTCGTCCGCACCGCCGTACCAGCCGTCGCCGCCGTTCGCACCGTCGAACCAGTATTCGAAAAGCGGCCCGTAACCGGTGAGCAGTTCGCGCATCTGGTTGTGGAAATAAGCGACATACTCCTCCCGCCCGTATTCCGGATGGTTGCGGTCCCAAGGCGAAAGATAGATGCCGAACTTGAGTCCGTGCCTGCGGCAGGCATCGGACAGCTCCCGCACCAAATCCCCCTTGCCGCTGCGCCACGGGGAGTTCTTCACGCTGTACTCGGTATAGGCCGAAGGCCAGAGACAGAACCCGTCGTGGTGCTTGGCCGTGAGCATCACGCCTTTCATCCCGGCGGCCCGGAACGTCCGCACCCACTGGTCGCAATCCAGATCCGCAGGGTCGAACGTCGAAGCCGGAGTATCGCCGTACCCCCATTCCATGTCGTTGAACGTATTGAGCCCGTAATGGACGAAGGCGTAGGTTTCCAGCTGCTGCCAAGCGAGCTGACGGGCATTCGGCACCGGAAAAAGCGGCGCGGGAGCTTCGACGCGGCCGCATGCGGCCGCGAAGAGCAGAAAAACGGAGAGCGTTCTTTTCATGGACGGACAATTATTCGTTAAAATTAAACAAAATCGGAAACATAACGAAAAATCAGGCGGCAAAAACAACCGACCGCATTCGCCGCACGGCGGCCCTGCCGCGACCGGGGAATGACGACCGGCGTCCGCCCGCGCAGCGCCTGCCGCCTCCGGCAGAGAGCCTGAAACAGAAGCCCCCGCGGCCCGGCCGCCGAAAAGCCCTAAAAATAAAAACTTTCCGCCTCGGCGGGTAATATTGATTGGATTTCGCCGTTAAATGATTACTTTTGCACGAAACAAAGCGAACATACCGAAAACAATATGACATTCTTCAAACGCTGGAACAACATCGTCGGCTGGGCGGTCTTCGCCATCGCCGCCGCGGTCTACCTGATGACGATGGAACCCGTTTCGAGCCTCTGGGACTGCTCGGAATTCATTGCAACTTCCTACAAACTCGAAATCGGGCACCCTCCCGGTGCACCGCTGTTCATGATGCTGGCCCGGCTGGCGACCCTGTTCGCCTTCGGCAATCCCGACTACGTGGGAGTGGCCGTAAACGCCATGAACTCCATCGCCAGCGCATTCTGCATCCTGTTCCTGTTCTGGACCATCACCCATCTGGCACGGCGCCTGGTGACTCGCGGCGGCGGTGAGCTGACGCAGGCCAACACGCTGGCCGTCCTCGGCGCAGGCATCGTCGGCGCGCTGGCCTACACCTTCACCGACACGTTCTGGTTCTCGGCCATCGAGGGCGAGGTATACGCCCTCTCGTCGATGTTCACGGCGCTCGTGGTGTGGCTGATGCTCAAATGGGAAGAGGAGGCCGACGAACCCCATTCGTCACGCTGGATCGTGCTGATCGCCTACATGATGGGCCTTTCGATCGGCGTGCACATCCTCAACCTGCTGACCATTCCGGCGCTGGTATTCATCTACTATTTCCGTAAGACGGAGAAGGTGACCTTCAAAGGCATGGTCTACGCCACGCTGATCGCGGGCGCCATCCTGCTCTTCATCAACAACATCATCATCCCCTACACGGTCTATGTCGGGGCGATGGTCGATCTCTTTTTCGTCAATACGCTCGGCCTGCCCGTCAATTCGGGCATCGTGCTCTTCGCGCTGGCGCTGATTCTGGGCTGCGGCTGGGCCGCATGGTACACCCACCGCAAAGGCAAGGTCGTCTGGAACATCATCCTGCTCTCGACGACGATGGTGCTCGTCGGCTTCTCGTCGTACGCGTCGGTGACGATCCGCGCCGCGGCCAATCCGCCGATGAACAGCAACAACCCCAACAACCCGCACGCACTGCTGTCGATGCTCAACCGCGACCAGTACGGCGACCGTCCGCTGCTGCTGGGCGCCTATTACTCCGCGCCGCCCGAAGGCTACAAGGAAAAATCGTTCTACTACCTCGACGAGGACGGCAAATACAAACCCGCTTCGGTCATCACGGGTTACACCCACTCCCCCGAATTCGTACACTTCTTCCCCCGCATGTGGGACGCCCGCAAAGGCGAGAAGGAGTACAAGCAGTGGGGCGCCTACCGCACCCGGACCGACGTCATGCGCGACGACAAGGGTGAAATCCTCCGCGACGAACAGGGCCGTCCCATACGGGGCGAGGTAGTCGATTTCGGCCGTAAGAAACTCTACAACGACGGTTACGAGGACCGCACGATCGTCGAGCCGACGTTCGCCGAGAACCTCAACTTCTTCTTCAACTACCAGCTGTCGTACATGTATTGGCGTTACTTCCTGTGGAATTTCGTGGGACGCCAGAGCGACATACAGCCCACACGCACGCAGATCACCGACGGCAACTGGCTGTCGGGCATCAAATGGATCGACGAGAAATTCCTCGGCCCGCAGGACGACCTGCCCCGCGAAATCGCCGAAAACAAGGGCCGCAACACCTATTACTTCCTGCCCTTCCTGCTGGGACTGATCGGACTGATCTACCAGCTGAACCGCGACGAACGCAACTTCTCGATCGTCCTTTGGCTCTTCATCATGACGGGCATCGCGCTGGTGTTCTATTTCAACACCTCGCCGGGCGAACCGCGCGAACGCGACTACGTCTACGCGGGTTCGTTCTATGCGTTCTCGATCTGGATCGGCTTCGGCGTGCTGGCGATCCGCGACCTCGTCGCATGGCTCACCAAGCGCAAAAACGTCACCGCGGCAGTTGCCGCGACGGCGGTCTGCATGGTCGTCCCGACGATCCTCGCGGCGCAGAACTGGGACGACCACGACCGTTCGCACCGCTACATGGCGCGCGACATCGGCTGGAACTACCTGATGTCCACGCTGCCCAACTCGATCATCCTCAATTACGGCGACAACGACACCTTCCCGCTGTGGAACAATCAGGAGGTTTACGGCGTACGTCCCGACGTGCGCATCATGAACACCTCCTATCTGGGCGGCGAATGGTACATCGACGAGATGAAGACCAAGGCCAACAAGGCGCCGGGCGTGCCCTTCTCGCTGCCGAAGAGCAAATACACCTTCGTAAACGACTGGGTGCCGGTTTACGACCGCGTCAACCGCAGCGTCGATATCAAGGAGGTGATGGACTTTATCCGCACCGACCATCCGGACTCCAAGATCAAGATGGCCGACGGTTCGATGGTGGACTACATCCCGACCAAGCGCATCGCGCTGCCGGTGAACAAGGAGAACGCCATCGCATCGGGCATCGTCGCCGAAAAGGACCGCGACAAGATGGTGGACACGGTTTACATCAACCTGCGCAAGAATTCGATCGACAAGAACCAGCTGATGATCCTCGACATGCTGGCCAACTTCGACTGGAAACGGCCTATCTACATGACGCAGGTCTACATCCTGCAGGATTTCGGACTGATGGATTACCTCCAGTTCGACGGCTACGCCTACCGTTTCGTGCCGATCCTCACCCCGATGCAGAATCCGTGGGAGATCGGGCGCGTGGACGCCGATTATGCGGCGCCGCTGCTGCGCGACACCTTCAGATACGGCAACCTCTCCGATCCGAGGGTATACGCCGACTACTTCATTCAGTATAACCTGAGCGCATCGCATGCACGCGACTCCTTCGCACGGGTCGCCAAGGAGCTGCTGCGGCAGGATCGGGCGCAGGAGGCGGTCGAGCTGCTCGACCTCGGACTCGAAAGGATGCCTACGTGGCAGATCCGTTTCACCGACACCAATACCTACCCCTTCCTCGAAGCCTATTACGCCGCATCGGCGATGGGCGTCGAAGAGGCCGCCGCCAAGGGCGACGCCCTGCTGCGCGAGTATGCCCAAACGCTGATCGAATACATCGAGTACTACCTACGCTTCGAGGGAACGCAGGGCGACATGGTATCGCCGATCCTCGACGAGAAACTCGACCAGCTGGGCGACATCTACTATCTGGCGACCTACGCCGGACGCAAGGAAGTCGTCGCGGAGCTGAACACCTACTACCGTTCGTTCGGAGTCTCGGAAGACAACCTCGTGGACGTCGGCGACAAGCCCCGTCAGGCCGACACGACGCTGATTCCCAAAGGCATGAACGAATAAAGACCCGCAATAGCGGAAACGCACACGCCCGGCAATGCAGTTGCCGGGCGTGTGCGTTTTTTCCGCAGGCCGTCCGAAAGCGGACTGACAGCGCGCCGAAGCTTCCGGGGCAGCAGCACCCGCATGACGTTGGTCGTCTGAGCCGGCCCCTTGACCATGAACGAGTAGCCGTTCCGCCCCACCCGCTCGGTCTCGACGCAGGCGGCGCACGCCAATACCTGCGGCCGGCCGGGATCGGCGACCTTGTCCAGATTGTAAAGCAGCGCCTGCGTACCGGGCAGCACCGCACGGCGCGTCAGTACCGGAAGCGCCGGATCGAACAGGTCGATGAATTTCCCTTCCAGCACGAAAGGCTCCGTATCCGCATTTTCATCGACGACAGCCACGATCTCGTAAGGTCCCCGTTCGAGGTAGAAATGGTTTTTGAATTCGAGCGTCCCGGCCTGCTTCCCTTTGCCGTAAAGCCCGCGCACGGCAGCAAGATACTCCGCATCGCCGCCTGCCGTGAGGACGAAATCCTTCGGATCGCGGCGGATCACCGTCGGAGTCCACTCCGAAGGCCGGCGCGAGATCATGGAAAACCCCGGCGACGAGGGCAATCTCGTGCAGGAAGCCGAGATTCTCAAAGCATTCTCGATCGTCGCGGGCGTCCGCTGCGAAGGCCGCAGGCTGACGCTCATGCCCCGCCTGCCGTGGTTGTGGGACACGATGGAGTGCGTGGACTGGCCTGTCACCGACGCCGACGGGCGGACGCACCGCATCCGCTTCACCGTCCGCCACGAACGCTGGCTGCGCCGCTGCACGGTCGAGCTGGAAGGCATCGGCAGGTTCGAAGGCACGGACATCCGTTTCGGCCCGTTCCCCCGTCTGCAGAACAACCCGAAGGGTTACGAAACCGAACTGATCGGAAACGCCTCGTGGATCTGGGTCCGCGGCATCAAAGGCGACAAACGCACGATCACCGTCGAACTCTAACCGCAACAGGCCATGAAACACCTTTTCATCGCGGCATGCTGCTGTCTGGCGTCCGCCGGATTCGCGGCCGAGCCGTTCGAAATCCGCGGCGTGCTGCCGTGGCACAACTTCCTCTGCGGCCCGACGGCTTGGAACAAAGCCGATTACGAGGTTTACCTCGACAACTGCGAAGCCGAAGGCATCAACTTCATCGGTTTTCACAACTACACGGGCGGCGGCGAACGCTACGCCACCTACGTCGAACCGATGGTGCGCATCTCCTACCGGGGCATCGTGCCGCAGGCCATGCTCGACAACTCGCTCAGCTGCCGCTGGGGCGCACTGCCGCTCCGGCTCAAGGAGTTTGCGTTCGGCTCGCAGCGGGCGCTCGACGTACCGCGCGGCGCCGAAGCCTTCGGCAGCGACTGCTCCCTGATTTCGAAAACACCCGACGAACACTACCGCAACACGCAGCGGCTGATGCGCGACGTACTGCGCATGGCCCACGACCGGGATATCGAAATGGCCATGGGCTTCGAATTCGGCGTCGTGCCGCCCGAATATTTCTCGCTCTACGCCGCAGGCAGCTGTTTCTTCTGGCTCGGCGCAGGCAACATGGTCCCCAATCCGTGCCATCCGACCTCGGTCGAACTGCACCGGGCGGCGCTCGACGACCTGCTGGAAAACTATCCCGACATCGACTATGTGTGGCTCTGGCTCAACGAACATTCGTTTCTGGGCGTGGTCGTCGAACAGGCGCTGGGCGACCCCGCCTTCGCGGAGGTGTTCCGCCGGGAATCGGGCCATTTTGAAGAGGCGCAGAGCGACAGCGAACGTTTCGTGGGCGTGTGGTCGCTCGAATACATCCGCCGCACGCTCGACCATCTCCGGCAGAAAGGCTCCCGCGCCAAGCTGATCATCGGCGGCGGGGGCGGCGGGGGCCAACTGCCGGGCATCCTGCGCGGACTGGACCGGGCGCTGCCCGAAGAGGTTGTCTTCAGCTGTCTGAACCCCGATCTGGGACGCACCCGACAGCCCGAATTCCTCGCCGACATCGCCCGCCACCGCAAAGTCTGGGCCGTGCCGTGGCTCGAAGGCGACAACCAGATGTGGCACCAGCAACCGCGCGTGGGCAAGATGCGAGACCACGTACAGCTGGCCCGCGAACAGGGGCTTCAGGGCGTGGCGGCCATTCATTGGCGCACGGCGGAGACCCGCTATAACTTCCGCACGTTCGCCCGCTACGCCCGCACGTCGGACGACGCGACCGTCGAAACGCTCTACAAGGAGTATTTCGAAGAGGATTTCGGCGCGCAGGCCGCCGCCGCACTCGCGCCCCTGATGGCCGCCGTCGATACGGCCAACGCATGGGAGGGACCGCAGTCCCCGGAGTACTTCGCATTCCGCCCCGACTGGGGAGTGCTCGACGAAGCGAACGCCGCTTCGCGGCAGGGGATCATCGACGCCATCGACGCCGTGCAGGACAAAGAGCAGACGCCGCAGCAGCGCCGCAACCTGAAAAGTTTCCGGGCCATGCTCTCGTTCGAGTTGCTGCTGGACAAGGTCGTACGGGCGATGGCTCCGGGCTGGGAGCTGCGCGACAAAACCCTTGCGGAGAACCGTCCCGCATCGCGCGAAGCCTGCGCCGCGGCGCTCCGCGAGTTGGAATCCGCCCCCGTCGAAGAGCTGATCCGCACCTATGTTTCGCGCACCGGGTCACGCGGCGAAATGGGCATCCTGACCTCGATCAACCAGCGACTATGGAACAATTACCTGCTGCTGAAAAACTACCTGCAAGAAAACACGCATTAAAATAACCAACCGATCAACAATTATCCGCCATGACTAAAAAACTGCTACCACTACTGTTGCTGCTGGGCGGCCTGTACGGCGCGGAAAATTCCGCGCAGTCGCAGACCCGGTTCGACCGGCCGTTTGCGCCCCAAGAGGGTTTCGTTGCGACTCCCGAACGTCCCTGCCGGGACGAAATCTGCCTGAACGGCCGCTGGAAGTCCACGCCCCCGAACCGATCGTCGAACGCAACATCGCCGAGATCAACGAATGGGTGCGCATCACCCGTGAATGCGACCATACGCGCAACTGGATTTCGGGCGACGGCGAGACCCAGACCGACACCGACCTGCCGACCGTCATCGGTCATTACTGCAACATGCCGCTGATGCTCGAATGGAAGAGCAAGAGCAAACCGTGGGGCGTCGGCGAGATGGGCATGTGCTACGCCGGAACCCCGGCCCACGTCTCGGTAGTCAACGGCGACCGCGCCTTCGAATCGCAGGAAGGCCGCATGGAGGGACTCGCGGGCGAAGCGTTCGAAACGATCTCCATGCAGCGCGGTCTGGATGCCTGCTACGCCTCGATTTCCAACCTCGCGTGGTACGGCGTGCAGCCGCTCGAAATCGGACTCGACGACATCACCCGTCCCGTGGAAGCGGAGGACGGCATCTGGTTCGGCCCCTACCGGGAAGGAGTTCCGGGCGTCCAGCCCGAACGGCTCGGCCCCTACACCACCACATTCAACCCCGGTTACGATCCCCGGCTTCCGCTGTACCGCCCGTGGGCGTTGTTCGAGGGCGTGAAAGCCGCATTCAGCGACACCTATGCCGCCCTGCCCAACAAATGGGCCGTACGCAAACACACCGGGATCAGCGAACCGGTTCCGGCCGCCCGCGACGTCGTGTGGATCTCCGCCGATCCGGAATCGAAGGCCGAAAGGCAGTTCGAAGAGCTGTCCGTGGCATTCCGACCGCTCGACACGCGACGCAACCAGCTCATCCTGCTCGACGGCATCCGCCCGGCGGAAGATCCGGCCCTCGTCGAACGGCTCCGCGCCGCACTCGGCGCCGGAAGCACCCTGCTGGTATGGAACATCTCGCCCGCGGCGCTTCCGCTGGTCGAAAAGCTCGGCAGCCACGCCGTGACGCTCACTCCGCGCAATGCCGCCAGCTACATCATACGCGGCAGACACTCGCTGCTCAACGGTCAGGACCTTTCGACGCTCTATTTCAACGAACGGACCAAAGAGCCGGTTTCCAGCTTCGTGATGACCTCCGGCGACGCCTACGCCACCCTGCTCGACCCCTGCAACACGGATTGGAGCAAATGGAACTATCAGGAAGAGAACATCAAAACCGGGCAGGTGCTCCGCAGCGAGCGGGAGAGCAAGCCGCTCGGCAGCGTACTGCTCCGCAGCGAGGCCGGCCGGGGCGAGCTGCTGCTCTCGGCGATCGACCCCTTCGTGCTGGGCAACAAGGGCAGTGCGCTGATCCATGAAATGCTGCACAATCTGGGCGCACGGTTCAACGGCCGCCCGTGCCATATTCCGGCGGCGCTCGACCGGAACGGCACGGTCGTACACGCCCTGCTGAGCGGCACCTATGCCGGCGGAAGCATGGACGAGGTCATGGCCCGCGACTACCTCGCCGGAAGATATTGGGGCGCCATGGACAGCAACGAAGAGGGATTCTGGAACTTCGAAACGATGAACCTCAAGGGCGAGCAGAAAGACTGCGCCGTTTACCTGAGTTTCTGGCTGTTCAGCCCCCGGTCGCTGGTCAACCTGCTGCTGGAACCCAACATGCCCCGTCTCGATCTGGAATTCGCGGCGGACGACAAAACTGGCCGTATACGTCAACGGCAACCTTCTCGACAACGCGGTCAAACGGCAGGACAACCCCGCCCTGCCGCAGCGCATCGAAGGCATTCCGCTCGAAAAGGGCTGGAACCATGTTCTGCTCAAGGTAGGCCAGTTATGGGGAGGCTGGAACGGCCGCTTCCGCTTCATCGCCACCGATCCCGCCTACATGCGGCAGCTCGAATCGGTCATCATGCAGTAAAACCCCGGAAGCCATGCGAATCAAACTCCTGAACACGGCGCTCTGCCTGCTCTTCACGGCCGCCGGCTTTCAAAAGCCAGAGACCGGGCACCAAAGGTCTCAAAAACGCCGAACTGGACCTCTCGGCCCACTATAAGGAGATCGTGCAGACTCGAACCGAACGCGCCGTGCTTCCCGATGCGGAGAGCGTCCCGTTCCTGACCGTCGATGCCGCAGCAGCGACCGGCCGATAGCGAGACCGCAGCAGGCAGGCGAGGACCGCAGCGTGGAAACCGCAGCCCGACAAAAAAGGGTTGCAGAGAAAGCGAAAAAAAATACCGCACTCCGAAAAGTGCGGTATTTCTTATTCCACAATATCCGAAGCCCCTATTTGGTTTCGGGCCGTCCGGCAGGGTGCTCCCCCGGAGTTCCGGACTCCTTCTTCTTGCTGTAGAGGAAACGCTTGATTTTGTGCGTCGGGGTTTTGACGAAGTCGTCCTTCTCCTCGACGACCTCCGAGATACGCGAAAAACGGTTGACCTTGGCATTCACGAAATCCAGAATCTCTTTTTTAAGCTGTTCGGTCTTGGCCTCCAACGCCTCTTTCTTGGAGGTCCACTCCTCGCGCCAGTCGTCGATCATGCTTTCGATCTCGTCGCGGTTGAAGTGCACGAGGGCCACCAGACGGCCCTGCTGTTCGGTGACGATCGAATCGGCGATGTAGACATGCGAATTGAGGACGGTTTCGATGTCCTCCGGATAGATATTTTCGCCGCCCGGCCCCACGATCATGTTTTTCAGACGCCCCTTGATATAGAGCCATCCGTCCTTGTCGAATTCGCCGAGGTCGCCCGTCCGGAACCAGCCGTCGGCCGTAAATACCTCCTTCGTGGCTTCGGGATTCTTGAAATAGCCGAGCATGACGCTGGGCGAGTGCGCCACGATCTCGCCCTGACGGGTATCGGGATTGATATTCTCCAGCCGCAGTTCGACGCCCGGAGCCTGCGGACCGGTCGAACCGAGCCGCACCTGCGAGGGCGCGGCACCGGCCAGCAGCGGCGCAGTCTCGGTAAGTCCGTAACCGATGGCGTAAGGCACCTTGGCCTCCAGCAGGAATTTTTCGGCGTCTCCGTCGAGCTTCGCGCCGCCGATTCCGAGGAAACGCAGGCGGCCGCCGAAGAGCTTGAGCAGTTTCTTGCCCGCGACGCGGTGCAGGTAACGGCGCATGAAGCCGATCTTATAGAGCGTGCGCCAGAATCCGGTGGACTTGAATTTGGCGAGCACCTGCAAGCGGTAGATTTTTTCGATGATCAGCGGCACGATCAGCATCACCGAGGGACGCACCGCGCGCAACGCCGGCATCAGGGCCGAGGCCGTGGGCGGACGGTCCAGATATACGACCTGCGCGCCCATCGAGAAGGGATAGATCATGCCGATCGAACATTCGTACGTATGGGAGAGCGGCAGCACCGAAAGGAATACGTCGTCGGGCTGCACGGGGAAGATGCTCGACGAAATGCCCACCTGCGCGCAGAGCGCCGAATGGGTCAGCATCACGCCCTTGGGCTTGGAGGTAGTTCCCGAAGTATAGATGATGACCGCCAGATCATCGGGTTTGGGCACCGCCGTCGAACCTTGGGCATGGACCTGCTGGGCGATGACTCCGAGGTTCTTGGTGCGGACCACGACGTTGAGCCGTCCGATGGTCTCTTTCGAAAGTTTGGTGAAAAGTTTGTCGGAGACGAGCAGCGCACGGGCCTCCGAATGCTCGATGATCATGTCCAGCTCTTCGCCCGAAAAGTCCGGAAGAATCGGCACGGCGATCATGCCGGCCGAAGTGACGGCAAAGTAGCAGACGCCCCAGTTGGGCATGTTGCTGCTCAGCAGGGCCACCTTGTCGCCGGCCTGCAGGCCGGCTCCCGTAAGGATTTCCTGCACCTTGGCAATACGACGGTCCACCTCGGCGTAAGTCACGTCGTCGCCTTCGAACATCGAAAATGCGACTTTCGACGCGAACTTTTCCACGCTGTTGCGAGCCAGTTCGTAAAGTGTATTGATGGTCATAATTTTTCGTTTTCAACTACGTCCGAATAACGTGAAAGTTTGGGGCGAAATTACTAATTTCCGGTTAAAAAACACTATTTTTGGGACAAATTTATCACTATGCTCGACTATCAGCACATCAAAAAACTTGCCGCCGACGCAGGATTCGATCTCTGCGGCCTTGCGCCCTGCGGCCACATGGCTCAGAACGAGGCGTGGCTCCGGGCGTGGCTGGGCAAGGGGTATCAGTCGTCGCTGACCTACATGGAACGCAATGTCGAGAAACGCGCCGATCCGCGCAAACTCGTCGAAGGGGCGCGTACGGCGGTGGTCTGCGCCGTAAGTTACAAAAACCGCATCGGCGAAGGGTATCCCCCCGGACACCGCACCAAAATCGCCTCCTATGCCTGCACGGCGGACTACCACACGACGATAAAGGGAATGCTGAACGGCATGCTGGAACATCTCAAAGCCGCCGATCCCGGACTCGGCGGCCGGGCGTTCGTCGACACGGCCCCGCTGCTCGAAAAACAGCTCGCCGTAGAGGCCGGACTGGGCTGGATAGGCCGCCAGTCGCTGCTCGTCACGCCCCGCCACGGCACCTATGTCCTGCTGGGCGAGCTGCTCCTGACCGACGAAGCCGACGCCTACGACGCCCCGTTCGAGGGTTCCCGCTGCGGCCGCTGCCGCAACTGCATCGAGAGCTGTCCCACGGGCGCCATCGTCGCCCCGAAGGTGATCGACACGGGCCGCTGCATCTCGTGCCACACCATCGAACGGGAGCCGTCCGGAGGAATCGACCTCGACGGCTGGATTTTCGGCTGCGACCGCTGCCAGAGCTGCTGTCCCCACAACCAGAAGGCGCCGATGCACGCCAATCGGGCGTTCGATCCCGTCTTCGACCCGCTGACGATGGATGCCGCAGCATGGATGGCGTTGGACGAAACGGAGTTCGAAGCCCGCATGGGCGCAACGCCCCTGACCCGCAGCGGTCTGGCGCGCATCCGCGGCAATATCAAAACAGAATAAGCGCTTTCGCCCCGACCGCATAAGAGCCCTCCGGCGGTGCAAGAATTTACTCCGCCAGCGCGATGATTCGCCCCGGCAATCCGCCCCCTCCCCCGACTGCGCAAGAAGCTCCCGGCAGTCCGAGAAATCGCCCTGACTGCACAATAAGCCCCCTCGGCGAGACGAAAAAAGCGGATCCCCGATGGGGACCCGCTTCGTATCGCATGGATGAATATTCCTATTTCGAAAGCTCCGCGAGGGCTGCCTTGGCATTCTCGGCGGCGGGACCGTCGGTCACCTGCTTGAATGCGGCGATAGCCTGCGGCTTCATCTCCTTGGCGTTGTAGGCGGCGCCCAGCAGGTAGTACATCAGGCTCTTGTCGGCAGCGTCGGTCTGCGCGTCGGCAGCGGCCTGTCCCAGCTCGATCACCTTCGCATAGTCCTTCTTGTTGGCATAAGCCTGCAGACGAACGTTCTGGGCGAGTGCGCTTTCGGGATTCTTGGCCAGCAGGTCGTCGGCCATCTTGATAATGCCGTCGAAATCGTTGGCAGCCTGCATCTTGGCAACCATATTATTGGTATAGAGCGCCATGCCCTCCTTGGCCTTGGCTACATCCTCGGCGTATTTGGGATGGGTCTTGGCGGCGATGGCCTCGTAAACCTCCATACCCTTCTCATACTGTGCCATGTCGCCGCTGCTCATCGCCATTTCGCAGTAGCTCATCGCCAGATTGAGCGCCATGCCCGTATTGTCGGGGTCGGCGGCGTAACCCTTGGCGAAAATCTCCGAAGCGGTCGCGTAATCCTTGTTGTTGAAAGCGTCGCCGCCCTGTATCTGGTAAATCTTGGCAACCCAGCCGTTCGATTTGGCCATCTGGTTCATATCGCCGTAAAGCTCCGACAGCTCGGCCGACTTGGTGAAATTCTTCAGCGCCTCCTCGTAATTCTTGGTTTTCAGTGCACTGCCGCCCAGCATGAAGTAGCATTTGGGAAGCGTGGTCTTGGCGATGGCCACCAGCGAAGCGGCGGTCTCGTCGTCCATGCCCTTGTCGATTACCTCTTCGAATTTTGCGGCGGCTCCCGCGAAGTCCTTGTTTCCGAAAGCTGCTGCAGCTTCGTTATACACCGCCGTAAGATCCTGCGCCGAAAGCGACACCGTTGCCAGCAGCGCGATTACCGATACCAATAATTTTTTCATTGCCTATTCCGTTTTTTAAAGTTTTTCAGTTCGTGCACCCGTTTTCGGATACGTTGATCGCAAAAGTATATTTTTTTTCTTTTTTTTCAAAATCTAATTGCGCAAACCTGCGAAAAAAGAGGTCATCAACTCCTCGCATTCTTCGCCGAGCACGCCCCGCACCACCGTCGTTTTAGGATGGAACACCGTCTCCGAATAGCGTCTGTAACCCTTCTTCGGGTCGTCGGCGCCCCACACCACGCGGCCCACCTGCGCCCAGCCTGTGGCTCCGGCGCACATGATGCACGGTTCGACGGTGACGTACAGCGTGCAGCCCTGCAGGTATTTGCCGCCGAGGGTGGATGCGGCGGCGGTCAGCGCCTGCATCTCGGCATGGGCCGTAGGATCGGAGAGCGTCTCGACCAGATTATGGCCGCGTCCCACGACCGCGCCGTCGGCCACGACCACCGCGCCGATGGGCACTTCCTGCAACTGTAACGCTTTGCGCGCCTCGTTTAGTGCGAGACGCATGAATTTTTCATCGTTTTTTTTCTGATCTTCCACGGGCGGGATTTTTTGCAAAAGTAAGCAAAAAACTCTTTGCGACTGCTCCGCAGCACAAATAATATCTTCCGGGATTCCTTATTTCGCATCTTTTGTTTAACTTTGCGGGTTGCAAGGACAAATTGAACAAAAAACCATATTTCCTATGTACAGAACCCATACGTGCGGCTGTCTGAGAGCCGACGACGTAAACCGAACCGTCACCTTAGCCGGGTGGGTGCAGAAAGTCCGCAACCTCGGCGCCATGACCTTCATCGACCTCAGGGACCGTTACGGAATCACGCAGATCGTGGTCGAGGAACACTCGCCCGCCGAAGCCCGCGAGACGGCCTGCAGGCTGGGCCGCGAATGGGTCGTCCAGGTGACCGGCAGGGTGATCGAGCGTTCGTCGAAGAACCCCAAAATGGCCACGGGCGACATCGAGGTGGCAGCCGAGAAGGTGGTCGTGCTCCATGAGGCTGAAGTTCCTCCCTTCACCATCGAGGAGACGTCGGACGGCGGCGACGACCTGCGCATGAAATACCGCTATCTCGACCTGCGGCGTCCGCCCCTGCAGCGCAACATGATCCTGCGGCACAAGATGGCGCAGGAGATCCGCCGCTTCCTCGATTCGGAGGGCTTCCTCGAAATCGAAACCCCCTATCTGGTCAACTCGACGCCCGAAGGCGCCCGCGACTTCGTGGTTCCCAGCCGCATGAGTCCCAACCAGTTCTATGCCCTGCCCCAGTCGCCGCAGACCCTCAAGCAGCTGCTGATGGTGGCCGGATACGACAAATATTTCCAGATCGTGCGCTGCTTCCGCGACGAGGACCTGCGCGCCGACCGTCAGCCCGAATTCACGCAGATCGACTGCGAAATGTCGTTCGTCGAGCAGGAGGACGTGCTGGAGATCTTCGAACGCTGGGCCAAGCACATGTTCAAGGAGGTGATGGACATCGAACTGACCGAGCCGCTGCGCCGCATGCCGTGGATCGAGGCGATGGAGAAATACGGTTCGGACAAACCCGACCTGCGCTTCGGCATGGAGTTCGCCGATATCACCGATCTGGCGAAAGGCCACGGTTTTTCGGTTTTCGACGATGCCGAATACGTCACCGGATTCGCCGCCGCGGGCTGCGCCGTCTACACGCGCAAGCAGATCGACGCCCTGACGGAGTTCGTCAAGCGCCAGCAGATCGGCGCCAAGGGGCTGATCTGGATCCGCGTCGAGGAGTCCGGCGTGAAGTCTTCGATCGACAAGTTCTACACGCCCGACGAGGTCCGCGCGATGGCCGACCGCTGCGGCGCCAAGGCCGGAGACATGGTCTTCATCCTCTGCGGCAAGAAGTTCAAGACGCTGACGCAGCTCTGCGCCCTGCGTCTGGAAGTGGCCCAGCAGCTGGGACTGCGCGACCCGAAAAAGTTCGCGCCGCTCTGGATCGTGGACTTCCCGCTCTTCGAGTGGGACGACGAGACGCAGCGCTATTACGCCATGCACCATCCCTTCACCTCGCCCAAGCTGGAGGACGTACAGTATATAGACAGCGACCCCGGCCGCGTACGCGCCAACGCCTACGACTTCGTCTGCAACGGCACCGAGATCGGCGGCGGTTCGATCCGTATCCACGACTCGAAACTGCAGGCCAAAATGTTCGAGGTGCTGGGCTTCACGGCCGAAGAGGCTCAGGTGCGCTTCGGCTTCCTGATGGACGCCTTCAAGTTCGGCGCGCCCCCTCACGGCGGTCTCGCCTTCGGCTTCGACCGGTTGTGTTCGCTGTTCGGCGGCTCGGATTCGATCCGCGACTACATCGCCTTCCCGAAGAACAACGCCGGCCGCGACGTGATGCTCGACGCACCGGGCTGCATCGACCAAGCCCAGCTGGACGAGTTGTGCCTCTCGCTGGTGAAACCCGCCGCGAAATAACCGGAATCCGGAACCGACGATACCCACGGGGCGCCGCTCGATCGCGGCGCTCCGTTTTTCGTCCCCGCTTTTCGCGGCACCGCATTTGCCTATCCGGGGAAAAATACCTATTTTTGAATCGCAAAACACATTTCGAACCATGTCAGCACCCTTAGCCGAACGCCTGCGCCCGAAAACCATCGACGATTACATCGGTCAGGAACATCTCGTGGGTAAAAACGGGGTGTTCCGCAAATTCTTCGAGACGGGCAACGTGCCGTCGTTCATCCTGTGGGGACCTCCGGGCGTGGGCAAGACCACGCTGGCGAAGATCGTCGCCACGCAGCTCGCACGCCCCTTCTTCACCCTTTCGGCCGTCACGTCGGGCGTGAAGGACGTGCGCGAGGTGATCGAGTCGGCCAAGAAACAGCGTTTCTTCGACGCCAAGCCGCCGCTGCTGTTCATCGACGAAATCCACCGCTTCAACAAATCGCAGCAGGATTCGCTGCTGGGCGCCGTCGAGCAGGGCACCGTGACGCTGATCGGCGCCACGACCGAAAACCCCTCGTTCGAAGTGATCTCGCCGCTGCTGAGCCGCTGTCAGGTCTACATTCTCCGCCCGATGGAGGACAAGGACCTGCAGACGCTGCTGGACCGTGCGCTCACGACCGACGCGGAACTCAAGGCCCGCGAAGTCGAAGTTCGGCAGACCGGCGCGCTCTTCAAATTCTCAGGCGGCGACGCCCGCAAACTGCTCAATATCCTCGACATCCTCGCCGGGGCGACCGACGGCAAGCTGACCATCACCGACCAGTACGTCACCGACTGTCTCCAGCAGAATATCGCGCTGTACGACAAAAACGGCGAACAGCATTACGACGTCATCTCGGCCTTCATCAAGTCGGTGCGGGGCAGCGACCCCAACGCCGCGATCTACTACCTCGCGCGCATGCTGGCCGGAGGCGAAGAGCCGCGTTTTCTGGCCCGGCGGCTGGTGATCCTCGCTTCGGAGGACATCGGGCTTGCGAACCCCAACGCCCTGCTGCTGGCCAACGCCTGCTTCGACACGGTACACAAGATCGGCATGCCCGAAGCGCGCATCACGCTGGCCGAGACGACGATCTACCTCGCCACCAGCCCCAAGAGCAACTCAGCCTACATGGCGATCAACAAGGCCATGTCGCTGGTCGAACACGACACCACCAACCGCCCCGTGCCGCTGCACCTGCGCAACGCCCCGACCAAGTTGATGGACAAGGCGGGCTACGGCAAAGGCTACAAATACGCCCACGATTTCGCAGGCAACTTCGCCGAGCAGGAGTTCCTGCCCGACACGCTGGCGGGCACCAAATTCTACGAGCCCAACACCGGCAACGCGACCGAAGCGAAAATCGCCGAACGCATGCGCGAACTCTGGCGCGACAAATACAAGTAAATGAAAAAGATCGGCATCATATCCGACACGCACGGCACCTTCGACGGCACGCTGCGGGAATTCCTCAAGGACGTCGATGAAATCTGGCACGCGGGCGACATCGGGTCGCTCGAACTGGCCGACGCCATCGCCGCGTTCAAGCCCCTGCGGGCCGTATCGGGCAACATCGACGGCGGCCTTACGCGCCGCGTATACCCCGATTTCCTCTCGTTCGAATGCGAAGGGGTCCGGGTCCTGATGACCCACATCGGCGGCTACCCGCGCCGCTACGACCCGCGCGCCGTGGCGAAGATCCAGTCCCTGCGCCCGAAACTCTTCATCGCCGGACACTCGCACATCCTCAAAGTCGCCTACGACCCGGTTTACGACCTGCTGCACGTCAATCCCGGCGCCGCCGGAGAGTACGGGTTCCACAAAGTCCGCACCGCCGTGCGGCTGGTCATCGACGGCGCCGACATGCGCGACATGGAGGTCGGCGAATGGCCGCGGAGATAGCAGAAACGGGAATAAAATATGCGGCGTGATGACGCCGCATATTTTGTTACTACTTGACAAGTCCGCCGCCTAACGGCCCCATCCGAAACGCAATCCGACAGAGAACCCGCCGAAAAAGCCCTCGTTAGCGAGCAAGGGTTCAGAATCATATCCGAAATTCCAAGAGGCAAAATCACCGATATACCGCGCAGCAACCTCCAGATAAAGGTTGCGGGACACCCGGAAATCGAGTCCCAAGGCGAGACTGACGACCGGAGCCGCCAAGCCTTCGCGGCTCTCCCCGGCATCCGTCAGAATCGAAGCCGTATAGACATTCACGCCCAAACCTCCGCGCACGAAATAGAACGATCCCATACGCTGAATGTAAAAACGGCGCTCGTAATGCGGAATCACCGCGAAAATATCGACTGAGGTGCCCGGATCAGCTCTTCTTTCGGAAGCGGAAGCACTCTCCAGACTGCGATAGGCCAGCTCGGCATGAATGCCGTTCCTGCCGTCGAAAAAATAGGCATACGAAACAGTCGCCCCGTGCGTATGCACATATGTATTCGAAAGGAAATCGTACGTCGCACCCAGCATGTGCGGCAAGGCGGGCGCTTTCAGTCCGAAACGGGTCTCGGCCGGTTTCAGTTTGTCGTTCGGCGTACGCACCACCCGCTCGTCGCCGATTTCAAGATAATCGACTTGGGTCACGGGAATAAAATGCGACGTTTCGGGGTCGTCCGCAGGAAAAAAGAAAACGTTGCCGGCCCGGTTGCTCGAATCGGAAACCTTACATTCGATCACACGGCCGTCTTTGGTGTGAATCCGGTCCTAAGCCATACACGCACAGCCCGCAGACAAAAACAAGAACGCAAAAAAGAACTTTATCATTTTCAAGAGGGATTGATGGGATATACAAATATATTATAATTATCGGATACTTTGCCGCTTTTAACGTCCGAAAAGCATATTCCGGCAAAAATTTATTATATTTGGGCCACATCCTGCGCAAACAGGCATGGAGGACGGCCGGGTTATTCCGTACAATTCATCTTGCTACCGCAGGGGAATTACAGATGTCGCCCGGCATACCCGCGTCCCCGGAACACCCGATTCGATCCCGAAGGGTAGGGGATCATCATTTATTTAACCAATATCGGTATGATAAGAAAATCCTATTTCAAATTCGCAGCTCTCCTGAGCATGTGTATCACTGCCGCCTGCAGCGACGACGACCCCGGAAAAGGAGGGGGGGGGAAATCTGAGGTAAAGGTCCCCGAAAATGCGGTCGATCTCTCCGCCGCCGGAACCGCAAACTGCTACATCGTAAAACCGGGCGGCACGGTCGTGTTCGACGCGCAGTACAAAGGCAACTCCACGACCGAAAGCATCGGCGATCCCGTCACTGCCGAACTCGTCTGGCAAGACGCCAAAAATCTGATTCAGGACATCTATTACGTCTCCAAGGAGAAAAAAATCGTCGCCGTGACCGCTCCGGGCACAAGCGGCAACGCCGTCGTCGCGGCCTGCGGCGCCGACGGAGAGATACTCTGGAGCTGGCACCTGTGGATCGCCGACTACGATCCCGCCGCATCGCTCTACACCACCCCGGCCAACGCTTCGGGCACGACATGGACCTTCATGGACCGCAACGTCGGCGCCACGACCAACGCCCCCGACAGCTTCGACTGCCACGGCATGATCTACCAGTGGGGACGCAAAGACCCCTTCACCTCGGCCGGAACGTTCACCATAATCAACGAGGATTACAGCTATCAGGTGGACGGCGAACGCCCCATTTACAACATCCTCAACGAAGAACTTCCCAAAATGCGCACCCGCGCCGAATACCACGGAACGATCGCAAAGTCGCTCCGCAATCCGGCGGTATTCTATGCCATGACTTACAATTTCACCGGAGAAACGGATGAATACGGACAGGAAATCGTGCTGAACGACTACCGGACCAAAGACTGGACCGACGTTTCGAACGACGATTACTGGGGCGGCGTATCGGGCAAGAAAACCATCTACGACCCCTGCCCCGTCGGCTACAAAGTGCCGACCTGCGACAAGGACGGAAATACGCCCTACGCGTGGCTGGTTTACGCCGACATGACGTGGGACGACACCAACCACGGCGCCACGCAAAACGGCCAGTGGTTCCCCGCCGCCGGCACGCGCGTCTACGCATCGGGCGGACTCGACCATCAGGAGCTGAATCCCTACGGCGGCATGTGGATCGGCACCGCGGGAAAAGCCAGCGCCAACATCGAGGAATACCCCGAACTCTACGGCCAGTACATGTTCATCGTCAACGGCAAACGGACCTTTAAAGTGAGCAAGGACGCCCGTTCGCAAGGCATGTCGATGCGCTGCGTAAAAGAGTAAAAACCCTTTCAGAACACGATACGGACCGTTTCAGGCAGGAACGGTCCGTGTTTTTTCAGGGGCAAGACGTTCAGAGACAGCCGAATATGGAAGGCCAAATAACTTAACATAATATTTACCACATGTACGTCGTTAGTTAGTCGAAGAATCAGAAGTTGAAATTATTAATTTTATGACGACGCAACATGCAAATCAAGATCTCGAAGACGCTCGAGGCTATTATAGCCCGGGCGGCATTTAATACGACCAAGGCCGGTCTCGACCACTCGCTCAAGGACTTTCTCACGCTGGAGCTGCTCCGCGAGGAGGGATCGCTCGCCTACCAGCTTTTATCCTCCCGTCTCAAGGACTGGGAACTCTACCAGATACGCCTGCGCATCGAACGCGAAATGCTCGCCGGACAGCAGAACGTGCCCCAATCCCCCGAAGAGTACTACCGCGCCTTCACCGAAGAGCTGCGGGCCTGTTCGGGCGCCGCACGGAGCGTTTCGACGGCCCACGCGCTGCGGGCCATCGTCGGCGACCGCACGACGGCTACCTCGCGCGTACTGGAGATGTACGGCATAACGGGTACGGTAGTGGACGAAGACCTCAAGAAGTTCGCCGTGGGCGACGACTTCCGCACTGAAATTCAGGTGCACATGCTCGACTTCAACGAAGAGAACAAGCCCGAAGAGAAAACCTCGTCGCACCTGCTCGACAAATTCGGCGTGAACCTCACGCGCATGGCCCGCGAGGGCAAAATCGACCCCGTCGTGGGGCGCGAGCAGGAGATCGAGCGCGTAGTCCAGATACTCTCGCGCCGCAAGAAGAACAATCCGATCCTGATCGGCGAAGCGGGCGTGGGCAAGAGCGCCATCGTCGAGGGACTGGCCCTGCGCATCGCAAGCGGCGAAGTGCCCTACACCATCGCCGACAAAACGCTCTTCTCGCTCGACGTCTCGTCGCTGGTGGCCGGCACGAAATTCCGCGGCGAATTCGAGGAGCGCATGCAGCAGCTGCTCGACGAACTGCGCAAGGCGAAGGATACGATCATCTTCATCGACGAGATCCACACCATCGTGGGCGCAGGCTCGACGCAGGGCAGTCTCGACACGGCCAACATCCTCAAACCGGCGCTGGCGCGCGGCGAACTGCAGACCATCGGCGCCACCACGCTCGACGAGTACCGCGAGAACATCGAGAGCGACTCGGCCCTCGAACGCCGCTTCCAGAAGGTCGTAGTGGAGCCTACTACGCCCGATCAGACGCTCCAAATCCTGCGCAACATCGCGCCCCACTACGAACGCCATCACAAGGTGCGTTATACGGAAGAGGCCCTGCAGGCGTGCGTGACCCTCACGGGCCGCTATATCACCGACCGCTTCTTCCCCGACAAGGCCATCGACGTCATGGACGAAGCTGGCTCGCGCATACACCTGCAGTCGGCGCGCGAACCGGCCGAGCTGCGCGAAATGGAGACGGCGCTCACCGACGCGCAGCGCGAACGCCGCGAAGCGGTCGAAGCGCTGGTCTACGAAAAAGCCGCCTCGGCGCGGATGCGCGAAATCGCGCTCCGCTCCAAACTTGGCGAAACCAGAGCCGAGTGGAAGCGGTCACTGGAGACCAATCCCGTAGAGGTCACTGCGGAACACATCCAGCAGGTCATCACCTCGATCACGGGTATTCCCGCCGAACGGATATCGGGCGGCGAGATGACGCGCCTGCAGATGCTCTACGACCACCTCGCACGCCGCGTCGTGGGACAGCAGGAGGCCGTGGAGAGGATCGCCCGCACAATCCGCCGCTCGCGCGCCGGACTCAAGGACGAAAACCGCCCGATCGGCGTCTTCCTCTTCGTGGGTCCTACGGGCGTGGGCAAGACCCTGCTGGCCAAGGAGGTCTCGAAGTGGCTGTTCGACGAGCACCGGGGCCTGATCCGCATCGACATGAGCGAATACGGCGAGAAGCACAATGTCGCGCGTCTGATCGGATCGCCTCCGGGATACGTCGGTTACGGCGAGGGCGGCCAGCTCACCGAAGCGGTCCGCCGCCAGCCCTACTCCGTGGTGCTGTTCGACGAGATCGAGAAGGCGCACCCCGAAGTCTTCAACTCCATGCTGCAGATCTTCGACGAGGGACACCTCACCGACGGTTCGGGCCGCAGGGTGGACTTCCGCAACACGATCATCATCATGACCTCGAACGTCGGGTCGCGCAACGTGGTCCAGAAATCGGTGCAGGTGGGTTACAGCACCGTCTCGAAGAGCGCCACGGCGGTCGCCGCCCCGCAGTGCGAGTACCGCAAAGCCCTCGAACAGACCTTTGCGCCGGAGTTCCTCAACCGCATCGACGACATCGTGCTGTTCCGCACGCTGGAGCTCTCCGACGTGGAGCGGATCATCGAGCTGGAGCTGCAGGGACTCTTCGAGCACACGCGCCGGCTGGGCTACAAGGTGAAGATCACCGACGGAGCCAAACGCCGTCTGGCAGCCATGGGCTACGAATCGCGCTACGGCGTACGTTCGCTCAAGCGCACGCTGATGGACAACGTCGAGGAACCGCTCTCGACCCTGATTATCGACGGCAAGTTGCACGAAGGCGACACGGTCGTCGTCGAATCGGGCAAGCCGCACGGCGTCCGGATACGCGTGGCATGACAGACGGTCGATTTCCCATCTTCCCGTTGAAAGAGACCGGTTTCAAACCGGTCTCTTTTCTTATTCCGCCACTTTTTTATTCCATAATTGCCTGAAAGATTATTTTTCAACTAAATTTGTCCGGATTTAATACAGTTTCATAACACCGACATGCGTCAGATGCTCCTGAAAGCCCTTGCGTCAGGGCTTATTATGTCCTTGTTTCCATTCGCCGCGATATCGGCGCCCGCCGGGCCGTCACACGCCGACAGCCTGCTCAGGCTTTTATCCAAGACACACGATGCCGTCGGCCGGGAACGGATATACGTCCAGCTGGCCGACCTGAGCGGAGACAGTCTCGAACTCGCAGCGCCCTATTGGGACGCGGCGCTCGCCGAAGCGCGGAAATCCGGAGACCTCTACGGCTGCAAGGACGCGCTGGACTTTCTGGTACGCAAATTCGCAGGCCGGGACTCGCAGCGGGCCGAGAAATACATCGCCCTTGCGGACAGCATTCTTCCGGGACCGCGCCACGCCCTGTTCCGCTCGTCGCTCTACGCCTACTACATCTGGAAGCTGATGAACGACAACAATGCGGTCGAAACCGTAAAACACGAACTCGACAGACTCAAGACCAAAATCCACAACGAACTCTCGCCCGAAGAGCGCATCGAATGGGAATTCCTGACGGGACTCTCCCTAGACTTCTCGTCGCTGGCGACCGAAGCCTACGACAACATCGGCAAGGCGATCCCCTATGTGGAGCAGGCATTGAAAAAACTCGAAGCTTATCCGTTGGAAGAGCGTCTCCACATGGAGCGGATCTGCCGCGACGAGCTTTCCGAACTCTACATGCTCAGCAAAGACAAACGCGCCGAAAAGCAGATCCAGCAATGTATCGACCTGCACCGCGCATGGCTGGCGATGGACGACCGCTTCGAACGCCCCTACCGCGACACGACGGGCTACACGATGCGCGCCTACTCGAAGATGCTCTATCTGCGCGAGCTTATCTCCAAAGAGAAGGCGACCCAATATTACGGGAAGTGCATGGAGCTGGCCCGCGCCAGAGGCGATCTGGCCGAGATTTACAGCACCAGCGCCCGCTATTACCAGTACATGGAGGAATACGAGCGGGCCGTGGCCTATATCGACTCGGCCGTAACCGTCTACAAGCGCAACGGCACAAAAGCGGATTTCGCCTCCATATACGCAGTGCAGTCGTGGCTTTACGAGCATCTGGGCGACTACAAAAACGCCCTCGAAGCGCTGCGCGAATCCAATACGATCCGCCACAACGACCGCGTGGAAGAGGCGCAGAACAGCCTCGCCGAGATGCAGACCCTGTTCGAAGTGGGACAGCTGGAACTTGAAAAATCCCGGCTGGCCAACCGCATGAAATTCATCGCCCTGCTTGCCGGCGGGGTGCTGCTGCTGCTGCTCGTCGGCTGGAGCGTCTACCAATACGTCATGGTCCGACGGCTGAAACAGATCAGGCGGCAGCTCACCGACGCCAACCAAGAGATAACCCGCCAGAGCCGCCGCGCCACGGAGAGCGAAAAGATGAAAACGGCCTTCATCAACTCCATGTGCCACGAAATCCGCACGCCGCTCAACGCTATCAACGGATTTTCGGAACTGCTGCTCGATGACACCCTCGACGCCCATACGCGGCGCGAATTCCGCGAACAGATACGGACCAACACGACCGCGCTGACCACCCTGCTGGAAAACATGCTCGAACTGTCGAGTCTTGTCAGCTCCGAAGCACCGCTGCCGCAGACCTACACCGATATCGGCCTGCTATGCGCCGAACGGCTGGAATACCAGAAACGGCAGTCGAACAACCCGCAGGTGGAGTATATCTTCAAGGGGGGGGGTGAAGGTCCCTGCATCATTCCGACCAACGTCTTCTACATGACCCGCGTGATCGACAACCTGCTGCAGAACGCCGCCAAATTCACCGCCGCAGGCTCCGTCACGCTCTCCTGCGAGAAGGATGACAGCCAACGCAGACTACGCATCCGCGTGGCCGACACCGGCATCGGCATCGACCCCGACAAGCGGGAGTGGGTATTCGAACGCTTCGCCAAAGTGGACCCCTTCAAACCGGGTTCGGGCATCGGGCTCTATCTCTGCCGCCTGATCGTCACGCGGCTCGGAGGCGAAATCCGCGTCTGCCCCGAATACCGCGCAGGCTGCTGCATCGATATCGTCCTCCCCTGCTGAAGCTGAAAATCCGCCCCTTCCGGGCGGATTTTTCGTATCGGACGGGGCTGCGGATTGCAATCCGGAGTTAATTAGCTATCTTTGCATCCTAAATCCGGAACGCAATGTACAGTTTCTCGACTTATAAAGATCAATACAAGTCCAATCTGAAACTGGCCCTGCCCGTCGTACTGACGCAGCTGGGCCAGATTCTCACGCAGGTAGCCGACAACCTGATGGTCGGCCGCTACGGCGGCGGCGACCCCGTGCCGCTGGCCGCCGTATCGTTCGGCGGCTCGGTATTCTTCATCCTCTTCATCGCCGCCATCGGCATCGCGCTGGGCATGACGCCCCTCGTGGGCGAGCTTTACGCGCAGGGCGACCGGGAGAAGTCGGCGGGGCTGCTGCAGAACGGCATCCTGTTCTACACGCTGCTGGGATTCGCAATGGCGGTCGTCCAATACTCCGTCATCCCGCTCATGTACCGCCTCGGCCAGCCCGTCGACGTGGTCGATGCGGCCATCCCCTATTACCGTATGCTGGTCTTCAGCATGCCGTTCGTGATGCTTTTCTTCGCCTTCAAGCAGTTCCTCGAAGGCGTGGGCAACACCAAGGTCGAGATGGTCGTGACGATCGTCGCCAATCTGGCCAACATCGGCTTCAACTGGGTCTTCATCTACGGACGCTTCTCGCTTCCCGAAATGGGCGCCGAGGGCGCGGGTCTGGGCACGCTGCTGTCACGCATCATCGCCCCGATCCTGATGGTCGGCTACTTCTACAGCCGCGAGCGCTACCGCGGCTACCTCGACGGATTCTCGCCCCGCAACTACTCGTGGGCCACGGTGAAAAAACTGCTGCACATGGGACTTCCGATCTCGATGCAGATGTTTCTCGAAGCTTCGGCGTTCGTCGGCACAGGCATCATGATGGGCTGGTTCAACAAGGAGACCATGAGCGCCAACCAGATCGCCGTCACCATCGGCAACTGCGCCTTCATGATCGTCATGTCGATCGGCGCCGCCACCACCATCCGCGTGTCGCACTGCTACGGCGCCCGCAACATCGGCGAGTTGTCGCTGGCGGCCAAGGCGTCGTATCATCTGGTGCTGGCGTGGAACGCCTTCGCGGCGCTGGTCTTCATCACCATGCGCAACGTCATTCCGACCTTCTTCACCACCAATGCCGAAGTGATCGCCATCGCCTCGCAGCTGATGGTCTTCGCCGCGCTGTACCAGCTTTCGGACGGCATTCAGAACGTCTCGGTAGGCATCCTGCGCGGCATTCAGGACGTGAAGATCATCATGCCGATCGCCTTCGTCTCCTACTGGCTGCTCAACCTGCCCGTGGGCTACCTGTTCGGCTTCACGCTCGGCATGGGTCCGTCGGGACTTTTCCTCGGCTTCTCGTTCGGTCTGTCGGCCGCCGCCGTGATGATGATCCTCCGCATACGACGCAGCATACGACGCTTGTACCTCAACAGCAATTAAAAATTAAAAAATTCAGAATTTTTGCGTATCTTTACGCAAATTATACCCTCCATGGATACCGAAAAACAACATACGAAAGCATTCAAACCCGAAATAGGCCGCGGCTGCTCCTTCTGCAACTGCGGTTCGGAATGCGAAGCCAAACTCTGCGACGGATGTTTCAAACTCCACGAGACCGCATGGCTCGAAGAGTACCCCGAAAACCTTCCGACCGACATCGTCGAAGTGCGTTTCAAGAACACCCGCCGCGCATTCTACCAGAATGTCAACAACCTGCCGCTCAAGCGGGGCGACATCGTGGCGGTCGAAGCTTCGCCCGGCCACGACATCGGCATCGTCTCGCTCACGGGCGATCTGGTGGCGCGCCAGATGCGCCGCACGGGATTCAACCCCTTCAATGGCGAATTCAAGAAGATATACCGCAAAGCCAAGCCCTACGACATCGAGAAGTGGCAGGAAGCCATCGAACTGGAGCACGAGACGATGATCGCGTCACGCCAGATCGCGGCCGACATGGGACTCAACATGAAGATCGGCGACGTGGAGTATCAGGGCGACAAGATCAAGGCCATTTTCTACTATATCGCCGACGAGCGCGTGGACTTCCGCGAACTGATCAAGGTCTTCGCAGAACGGTTCCACATACGTATCGAGATGAAACAGATCGGCGCGCGGCAGGAGGCGGGACGCATCGGCGGACTGGGTGCCTGCGGACGCGAGTTGTGCTGCGCATCGTGGATGTCGAGTTTTTCGAGCGTCACGACCGGCGCCGCCCGCGTACAGGAAATTTCGCTCAATCCCCAGAAACTCGCCGGACAATGCTCGAAGCTCAAGTGCTGCATGATGTACGAGTACGACACCTACGTCGACGCCCGCAAGGAGTTCCCGCGTCTGCGCGAACCGCTGCAGGCCATGGACGGCGAATACTATCTGGTCAAGAACGACATTCTGGCCGGCACGATGACCTTCTCGTCGAGCAAGGATGCGATGGTCAACGTCACCACGCTCTCCATCGCGCGCGTCAGGGAGATCGTCTCGCTGAACCGCGCCGGCAAGAAGGTAGACCGGCTGCAAGCTGCCGAGGACATAGCCCCGGCGGCCGAAGAGCCGACCTACCGTTCGGAGGAGGACAGTATCACCCGTTTCGATCAGGCCAAGCGCCGCAGCAAGCGGAGCCGCGGCAAAGGGGGCCGGCAGAACGGACAGGATTCGCAGGAAGCGGGACAGCAGGCTGCAGGCCGGCAGGAACAGCCCGATCAGCAGGGCCGGCAGCAGGAACGCCGCCCGCGGCGCAACGACCGTCCCCGCAATGGCGAAGGCCGCAGCAGTGAGGGGCGCAACAACGAAGGCCGCAACGGAAATCCGGAACGCCGCAACAACGGCGAACGCCGTGACGGAGAGAACCGCGAAAACCGCAACGCCAACAACGGAGGCCGCAGAGGCAACTCCGGCAGCGAAAACCGGACCGGCGAAAGCGGCGACACCCGCAACGGCAACAACAACGAAGCCCGCAACGGCAATACGAACAACGGCAACGCCGCCGAACGCCGCGAAGGCAACAGCCGCGGCCGGAACAACAACCGCAACCGCCGCCGTCCGAACAACGACCGTCCGCGCGGCGAAGGCAGCGAAAACGGCAATAACGGCGGCAACGGAAACAACGGCGGCAACGGCGCAAACGAATAACGGTGCAACGGACGGCAGGTGACATAACGGCACGCTGCGGAGCCGTATCCCCATATGGGGCAGACCGGATCAGACCGGACCGCACTGCCGATCCATGCAGGCAAGAGACCGGCAGGCAAGATCGCACGGACGCCGATCCCTACGGAACATTCCCCGGCGCAGACGGCCGCGCGCCCATCCCGATCGAGGGGCGGAAATGCTCCGCAGCGGATATTGCGGCCGTAAAATTCGCCGGAGCGGCAATGCGCCCGCGGGGTTCCGTAGCCGCAAAAATGCTCCGTACGGCAGCCAGCCTGTCCGGTCCGGGAGCGATACGCCCGATGCGCGCGGCTTGCCGCACGGCGCTCGCCGCCGCGGCACTTCTCGCCGCAGGCTGCATGTCCCCCCACGGAGCCATTGCGACCGACGTCAATTCGGCGTCGTGGAGCGATCCCGCCCCGCTCACCCTCGCCAACGCCGATACGACGACGCTCCGCGACGTCAACCTTTTCCTGCGCTGCAACGACCGGTTCGCGGAGGATTCGCTGACCGTCCACATCCGGGTGCGCACGCCGGACTCGCTCCAACACGAAGAACCGTTCGTGATGGTCATTCCCCCGGCACATACTCCGGCCGCGATCTCGCGCGAAGCCGACATCCCCTACCGCCGCCGCGTACGGTTCGACCGTACGGGCGACTACCACTTGACAATCACCCCCTGCCGCCCCGTCGAAGGCATCGAAGCGGTAGGCATCCATATCGTAAAAAGCCAATAGAGACAATGGGCAAAGATAAACTCCGCAGGTTCCGCGAGAACCTGACTTTCGACTGTTTCGTACAACCCGAATTCGACGAGGTATTCCACTGCGACCATCCCCTCAAGGGGCGCTGGCGCAGCGACTTTTTCCGCAACGACAACCCCATCGTGCTGGAGCTGGGCTGCGGCAAGGGCGAATACACCGTGGCGCTGGCCGAACACGACCCGTCGCGCAACTATATCGGCATCGACATCAAAGGCGCCCGCATGTGGCGCGGCGCAAAGAGCGTCACGGAGCGGAAAATCGCCAATGCGGGCTTTCTGCGCACGCGCGTGGAGTTCATCAACGGCCTGTTCGCCGAAAACGAGGTGGACGAAATCTGGATCACCTTTCCCGATCCGCAGCTCAAAAGCCGCCGGGCCAAGAAGCGTCTCACCTCGCCGCTGTTCCTCGAATATTACGCCCGGCTGTTGAAACCCGCAGGGTGGATCAATCTCAAGACCGACTCGAAACACCTGTTCGCCTATACCAACGAGGTCGTTCGCCGCTACACCCTTCCCTGCGAGGTTTCGAATCCCGACATCTACGGTTCGGGGTATGCCGACGAGGTGCTTTCGGTCATAACGGCCTACGAGAAACGTTTTCTCGAAATGGGTCTTCCGATCACCTATACCCGCTTTTCGCTGGCCGGACGGCAGGAATTCCCGTGGTTCGACTGGGAAGAGGACGAAAAGGAGGAAAAGGACAACGAGCAGGAGCGCCGGATACACTGACCCCGCTTCCAGCCTGACGGCCCGCCTATCCTTTATACAGCCGCTCTTTTCTTAATTAAATATAGGTAAGAAACTTTTTCGGCTCAATCTACTAATTTTTTAGATATAAAACTTGCATATCTAAAAAATTAGTAGTAAACTTGCATAGGAACTGAAAAAGCGCTTTTTACCATGGAGAAAAAATCAACGGAACTCACACGCGGCGAAGAGGAGATCATGCAGATACTCTGGCGTCTGGGGGACGCGGTGGTCAATGAGATCATCGCCCAGACCGAGGAGCCGCGGCCCAAGTACACCACCGTCGCCACCTTCCTCAAGATTCTGGAAAACAAAGGTTTCGTGGGACACACCCCCGAAGGCAAAAGCCACCGCTACTACCCGCTCGTCGGCCGCGAGCAGTACGCGCGCGGGGTCATGTCGTCGGTGCTGACCTCCTATTTCGACGGCTCGCTGGCCCGGATGGTGTCGTTTTTCTCGCGGAACGAAGACATTTCGGTCAAGGAGATGGACGAGATTCTCGAAATCATGCGGAACGCAAAAAAATAACGCGCTATGAAACGGCTTCTGCTCTTCCTGATTCTCCTGCTGGGCCACGCGGCCCGCAGCAAAGGGCAGACCTCCGGTCCGCCGCAGGACGGCATGCGGCACGCTGCCGAAACAACTTCCGAGACGAATGAAACACACCGGTGCGGCGGCATTCAGGCCGCGGCAATACGACCGTCAAAACACACCGCAGCCGTCGCTGCCGCAGCGGCCACCCGATAAACAGCCTGCCGCAGCGACACGCCCGAAAACAGCGTACGCCAACCGACGATAAACGCCCGAAACACAAGCACACGACCAGTCAAATCGCTGACAATGAAACCCGCAATCATCTACATGCTCGAAGTGCTCGTCTGCAGCGGAGTCCTGCTGGCGGCCTACGCCATCCTGCTCGAACGCCGGGTAAAATTCCGCTGGTGCCGGCTCTACCTGCTCCTGACGACCTTCGCCGCGGCTCTGATTCCGCTGCTGCGGATTCCCGTATGGCCGGGCCGCGTCGTCGCAGCCGCACCCGCCATCCCGCCCGACCTCCCCGTCTGGATGGGCGAAGTGCTTCCCGACGAGGGCGGAAGTTTCGCCGTAACGCCCGAAATTTTCTGTCTGGGGCTTTATCTGCTGGGAGCGGTCCTGATCGCCGGCGTCATGGCATGGCAGGTCTTCCGCATCCATAGGCTGCGGCGCGGCGCCGAAATTTCCCGGACCGGCGACTATACGCTCGTCCGCACGCGGCAGGAAATCGCTTCGTTCTCCTTCCTGCGCACCATTTACGTCTGGGACAAAACGCCTGCCGGGGAGCTGGCCGCCATTCTGGCCCACGAGTCGAGCCACATCGCCCACCGCCACTCCATCGAACGCATCCTGATGGAGCTGATGAAGGCCCTTCTATGGTGGAATCCCTTCGCATGGATCGCCGCACGGCGGCTGACCGAGGCCGAAGAGTTCGAGGCCGACAACGACGTGCTGAGCAGCGGTTACGACCGCGCCGAATATATGCAAACCATCTTCAGGCAGCTTTTCGGTTATAGTCCGGAAATAGCCAACGGGCTGCGCAACTCCCTCACTAAAAAACGCTTTAAAATGATGACCAAGCAGACAAAGAGCAGGCACGGCCTGCTGCGGCTGGCGGGTACGTTGCCCGCCGTGATAGGATTGTTGTGCGCATTCGGCTTCACCTCGCGCGCAGCTGTGATCGTCGCCCCGGCGACCGCCCCCGCAACCGGAACGACCGAAGAGCCGGCCGACATACGAACCGCGGCCGACGCGATGCAGAAGCAGGACAAGACCTGCACGGCGACGCTATCGGTAGTGGATAAAAAAGACAAACACCCCATCGAAGGAGCGCTCGTACAGGCGGCCGGCCCCCCAAAAGGCACCGTCACCGGCAAAGACGGCCGGGCCGTGATAACGGTCCCCGAAGGCAGTGAACTCAAAATCAGCTATATCGGCTACGAGCCCCGGACCATCGCCGTAAACGACGAAAACCCGGTCGTCGTATCCCTGATACGAAACCCCAAAGCAGGCTTTACCCCCACCGACGACCTGCCCGACACGCCGCAGGAGCAACAGCAGGAGCAGGTGACCGTCAGCGTCGCCACCTACAAGGACAACGCCCCGCTCGCCGGTGCGCTGGTCAAGGTCAGCGGTTCGCAGATAGGTGCGGTCACCAACGACGAAGGCTTGGCCGCATTACAGGTACCGGCCAATTCGGCTCTTGAAATCAGCTACATAGGATGCAAACCGCATATCGCACAAGTCGGCGACAAGGCGCGTCAGATGTTCATGTTCGACATGCAGCCCGCAACGTCCGGAAGATTCGAAACGGAGGGCACGACCGTAACAACGACCGTAACGGACAAACCGCTCTATATCGTCAACGGAATCGAAACGAAGGAGATCGGCAAACTCGATCCCGACCGGATCGAGAGCATGAGTGTCCTCAAGGACAAGGCCGCCACCGCACTCTACGGCGAAAAGGCCCGCAACGGCGTGATAGTCATCACGCTCAAAGGAGCGGATATAGAACCTGCTACGTCCGAAAGCAACGGCAAGAGGGATGACGCCGAACAAACCGCGGCAAACGCCATCGCGATTAAAAACGGCACCCCCGAAAAGGAAGAGGCGTTCCTTGTGACCGAAACGATGCCTCTCTTCCCGACCGAAGATCCCGCCGCCCCGTACGGCGACCTCGGCAACTTCCGGGCATGGGTGCAGAAAAACGTAAAGTACCCGGCCGAAGCTTTCGAAAAGGGGATCGGAGGACGTGTCGTGCTGTCGTTCGTCGTCGAGAAGGACGGCTCGGTAAGCAGCATCGAAAAGCTCCAATCGCCCGACGCGTCGCTTTGGGAGGAGGCTCGCCGCGTCATCGCCTCTTCGCCCAAGTGGAAACCCGGCGAACAGCGCGGACAGATCGTGCGCGTGAAATATACGCTCCCCGTGGACTTCCGTCTTACGAAAGCGTCAGATACGCCGGCCCCGGAATCCGGAAAGTAGTTTTTCAACCGGCTCCGACCAAGCAGACTGCGCGGCGCCATAACCCGGATTCCCCAAACCGATCGGCCCGGATTCCCCGAATCAACCGGCTCCACGAATCGGCCGCCCGGCCTGCTTTTCCCAAGCCAAGATCCCGCGGACCGGCATCCGATCCGGATTTTCAAGCCCCCGCCGGCAGTCCTCAGAGACTGCCCCGGCTTTCCCAAGCCACCGAACCGACCATAAGCGGAAACGGCGTCCACCCTGAGTTCAGTGGACGCCGTTTTTATCGGCCTGCCGGACCGCCGAATAGCGATACCTGCGAGACCGCCCCGGCCGCTCCGGACTTTTCAGCCCTATCTCCGAACGGCTCTGCGACTCCGCCGCTCCGGATTACTCCCTGCAACAGCGAACGTTATAGCCGTATGCCGCATCGGATTTCGAAGAAGACTGCGGCTGGAGCAGTTTGCCCGTACTGAGCTTTTTCGAAATATAGAAACAAGAGATCGTGTTTCCCGAACGATAGTTGGACCAGTAATGCCCCGTACGGGTCGTAGCGAGACCGGCGAGATTGCCCTTGTCGCGGTTACGGTAACCCGACGTCGGGTACCAGTCCCTCAGATCGCCGAAAATGTAGGTCATGCCGTACTTCTCCCCATCCCATTCCGAGGTTCCGTCCACATAGCGGTCCTGATCGTCCGCAAAATCGTCCCACGTATCGCGGTCCGGCACCTTATACCCCACGGGGCACGGATCGTAGCAGGTTTTCGCGGTATTCCACAAATCGGCGCGGGGCTTGGCCAGCCAGTCGTAAACTCCGGTCGCACCCTTGTTCGAAAGGAACGAAAGCGGATGCGCCGCGGCGTATTCCAGTGTCGAAACGGCCGCCCCGCTCTCCTGCTTCCACGCATGCGTATCGGCGAAGGCCGGATTGACGACCGAATTTTCCGCCGCCTGCGCAAAAGCAGTCGCCGAGGTTTCGGTGGCCGTACCCCCGCAGAACGGGTCCTTGCGGCCCCACTGGTAATAGAGTCCGTAAGCCTCGGCCGATCCGGGCGTCGTGCCGACGGCTCCCAGCGAACGGTCCAGCAATACGCGGCCGTTGGCATAGGTCACCATCCGAGGTTCCGGCGTGAACCAGAGATGCCAGCTCCACACGATCTCCCCCGCGGCATCCGCAAGCGCGATGACACGGCATTGCCCTTCGCGGCGCCTGCCGCCGTAAAGAAGATGCGGCCTTTTCCGGCATCGAGCGAAACGGCCGAAATCTCCTGCTCCAGCCCTTTCGTCACCCAAAGCCAGTCGGCTTTCATGCCGTCGGCAAGCGCGATCGCGGCATCGTCTCCGCTGCCGTTGCCGCGCACCGTAGCGTCGAACATATACTCGCCGGCCTCGCTGACGATATAGCAGTTGGCGGTTCCGTCCCGGCTCAGGTCGATGGCCGTCACCGGCGCCTGCACGGCCGTCAATGTCGGCGTAGTCGCACTCCACGGCTTGCCGTTGCGGTCGGTGACGGTCAGCGTCACGGCCGTTTCCGACGGAGTTGCGGACGCCGTAACATCGAGCGCGCCTGCGTAGGCATCCCCCTCGCGCCCGGCAGAGACGACAACCGTCCAACCGGAGAGGGCCTCATCAGGCTCGGCGGCGAAAGTCAGCCCCTCCAGATCGTCGCCCGTCACCGTGAAGGCGAGCCGCTTCTGCTCCCCGACCGTAAATTCGACGGGATTCTCCCCGGCGAACGAGATTTTCAGTTCGACCGGTTTCTGTTCCGGTTCGTTGTCGTTACAGCCCGATGCAAACAGGGCCAGCAAACATCCTAAGATCAGTTTTTTCATCTTTTATCCGTTTTTGGTTGAACACTGTTCCGTTCCGGCGGACCGCAAAGATGAAAAGGCACACTCCGACGCACACGCAACAAAGCGCGCGCAGTCCGGCATCCGAGGTTGTTTTCGACACACTCAATACGTTCGGTTGAAAATGACCCAAGACCTGCTCCATTCACCGTAGAAGCGAAATCCGTATAATCGCGGCGGCAGGTCTTCTGACTCGCCCTTCTCTCCGGCGCCTTCCCGGTCCGCGGAGGACCAGTGGCCAAGAATGCCGGAAAATAACTTTCAATCAAGAAAGCCGGGCACACAGCAACGGGAATTGTTACCGATTCTCACGGTATTCCCTTTTAATTCCCGGCGACCGCAAAGGGACCGGGAAACCGTAGCGAAGACAAAGGTAGCACAATCCCTCAAATAAACAAAAAAACCGCAGCCGGAATTCGGGCTGCGGTACAAATCCCCTCCGTACCGTCAGCCGCCGGGTCCGAGCGGCGCCATGATCCGCCGGACCTGTCCGGTGTTGTCCATCACGCCGCAGCGGAATCCGGCACGCGGTTGTCGGCCGGCGGGTCCGAATCAGGGCCGCGCCCTGCGCACGGTCGAATGCCTTCGGCACGTAACCGCCCCCGATCACCGGCATCGAGACCTGCGCCAGCCCCAAGCCGTCGCCGATCATATAAATCAGCGTCACGGCCCCCTTCGGCGGTTTTTCCGCATCCGCGCACGCCGCAGTCAGCAGGCAAAGCGCAAAAAACAAAACCCCTTTCCTTATATCGGCAGCGAAAACAGCTGGAATTTGCCGACTTTTTACTACATTTACACCACTTTAACCACCTTGCAACATGGATGTAAAGATCGCCCCCGACTGGAAAGAGCTGCTCGCTCCCGAATTCGAAAAACCCTACTTCGCCGACCTCACGCAGTTCGTACGGCAGGAATACGCCACGCGGCGCATCTATCCGCGCGGCAGCAACATCTTCCGCGCCTTCGACAAATGCCCGTTCGACAAGCTGAAAGTGGTCATCATCGGTCAGGACCCCTACCACGGGCCCGGACAGGCCAACGGACTCTGCTTCTCGGTAGGCGACGGCGTGCCGTTCCCGCCCTCGCTGCAGAATATCTTCAAGGAGGTCGCCGACGACACCGGGACGCCCCCTCCCGCGACGGGCAACCTCGACCGCTGGGCCGAGCAGGGCGTACTGCTGCTGAACGCCGTGCTGACCGTCCGCGCACACGAAGCGGCGTCGCATGCGGGCCGCGGCTGGGAAACCTTCACCGACGCCGTGGTACGCGCGATCTCCGAACGCAAACAGGGCGTCGTATACATGCTTTGGGGCAGTTACGCCCAGAAAAAGGGAGCTATCGCAGATCCGCAGCGGAATTTCATCCTCAAGTCCGTACATCCGTCGCCGCTCTCGGTCTACCGCGGATTCTTCGGCTGCCGCCACTTCTCGCGCGCCAACGAATATCTCCGCAGCATCGGCAAGGAGCCGATCGTATGGTGAACCGTCGCCTGCCGGTCCGGTCTTGCCGGTCGTCGTATCGGTCGTCGTATCGATCGGAAGTTTCCGCCACCTCAGGCGGCGCGGGGACTTCGGCCTGCGCCAATCCGGGATCGCCTGACTACGCTCTGCCCCGGAACAAGCGCCGGAGTAGCGCCCGTACCCGGCCCGGCAATCAGACATATACGACAACCGGAGCCGCAAAACGGTTATCCGACCAAACAATACAGCAATAAAACCACACGCAGCGCATAAGTCCGCTCCGGAAACATGAAAACACGAACAGCCACCAATTCGTTTCGGGCATGGATGCTCGCGGCGCGGCCCAAGACGCTGACGGGAGCCGCCGTACCGGTGATGCTGGGCTGCGCTTTAGCCGCTTCGGACGGAGATTTTCACCTGCTGCCCGCCGTGTTGTGCCTGCTGTTCGCCTTCCTGATGCAGATAGACGCCAACCTCATCAACGACCTCTGGGATTACCTCAAAGGCTCCGACGGCAAAGACCGGCTGGGACCCGAACGGGCCTGCGCGCAGGGCTGGATCACACCCCGCGCCATGCGTCGCGGAATCGCCCTGACGACCGCGGCCGCCTGCATCACGGGCTGCGGACTGCTCTTTTACGGCAGCTGGTGGCTGATCGCCGTCGGCGCGCTTTGCGTCGCATTCGCATTTCTCTACACGGCGGGCCCCTATCCGCTGGCCTATCACGGCTGGGGCGACCTGCTGGTGCTGGTTTTCTTCGGATTCGTCCCCGTCGGCTGTACCTGTTACATCCTCAGCGGCAGCTGGACATGGCAAACGGGCGTCATTTCGGCGGCCTGCGGGCTGGCGATCGACACCCTGCTGACGGTCAACAACTACCGCGACCGCGAGCAGGACGCCCGCAGCGGCAAACGCACGCTGGTCGTCCGGCTGGGCGCACGGGCCGGCAGCGGGCTTTATCTGGCACTGGGATTCGCAGCCGCAACGCTCTGCCTCCCGCTGCTCTGCGACGGCCGCATAGGAGCGGCAGCGCTTCCCCTGCTCTACCTCGCTCCGCACACGGCGACATGGCGGCGCATGGTGCGGATCGGCCGCGGCCGGGAGCTGAACGCCATTCTGGGCGCCACGTCGCGCAACATCCTGCTCTTCGGAATACTGCTCTCGATCGGGCTGCTGCTGTAAAGACGGTCCCGAAGCGCACACAGCGCAACCCGCGGCCCCGAAGCGCACCCCCACACACCACGCACCAATAGCATCGCCGCACCGAAACGCATACGGCAGGCCAGCCGCTCACAACAGCACTAAACAAAAAAAAGCCGTCATTTTTGACAGCTTTTTCACTCACACGACCCGACCGGGCCGGATATGTCGCCGGGCGTCAGCCCAGATACGATTTCAGCAGTTTGCTGCGCGACGAGTGGCGCAGGCGGCGGATCGCCTTCTCCTTGATCTGGCGCACGCGCTCGCGCGTCAGGTCGAACTTCTCACCGATCTCTTCGAGGGTCATCTCCGAAGTGCCGATGCCGAAGAAGTACTTGATGATGTCGCGTTCGCGGTCCGTGAGGGTTTCCAACGCGCGGTCCACCTCGGTCGAGAGCGACTCGTTGATAAGTCCGCGGTCGGCGTTGGGCGAATCGGGATTGACCAGCACGTCCAGCAGCGAGTTGTCCTCGCCGTCGGCGAACGGGGCGTCCACCGAGACGTGGCGGCCTGCCACGCGCAGCGTGTCGGTGACCTTCTCCTTGGGAAGCTCCAGCTCCGTGGCCAGCTCTTCGGGCGACGGGGTGCGCTCGTGCTCCTGCTCGAAGCGTGCGAACGCCTTGTTGATCTTGTTGAGCGAACCCACCTGATTGAGCGGCAGACGCACGATGCGCGACTGTTCGGCCAATGCCTGCAGGATCGACTGACGGATCCACCACACGGCGTACGAGATGAACTTGAAACCGCGGGTCTCGTCGAACTTCTCGGCGGCCTTGATCAGACCGAGGTTGCCTTCGTTGATCAGGTCCGGGAGGCTGAGTCCCTGATTCTGATATTGTTTGGCGACGGAAACCACGAAACGCAGGTTGGCTTTGGTCAGCTTTTCGAGGGCTTCCTGATCTCCTTTCTTAATCCGTTGGGCGAGCTCCACCTCCTCTTCGACCGTGATAAGCTCCTCCTTGCCGATTTCCTGCAAGTATTTGTCCAGCGAAGCGCTCTCGCGGTTGGTGATGGATTTTGTAATCTTTAATTGACGCATATATCTATTAACCTTCCTAAATAAAATTCTACATTACAACCCGCCCGGACCGCACTACTCCACGAGCGTGTAGCTCGCAGCGCGGCCGTTGGGATAAATACCGTCGATCGAGCGGACCTTCTCGTCCATACGCTGCATGTCCGCAACCGAATAGACCGGACGATCGTTGATATGGGTAATCACAAATCCCTGTTTGACACGGGCACGGGCCAGAATTCCGTCGGCCTTGATGCCGACCACCTGCACGCCGCCCTTGATATCGAGCTCACGGCAGAGTTTGGTGCCCGCATCGGCGAACTTACCGCCGAGAACCTCGACGACATCGACGTCCTCTTTGGTCATTAATTCCGTTTTACCCGCTTTATTACGCAAAGTAACCTCGATTTGTTTCACTGCGCCATCTCTTTTTACCGACAATTTGACCTTATCGTTGGGTCGGCGGCGTCCGATCTGCTCGGAAAGGGTCGCATTGTCGTTGATCTTCACCCCGTCGATGTCCAGAATCACGTCGCCCTTGCGGATGCCGGCCTCCGAAGCCGAACCGCCCTCGACTACGCCGGCGACATAGGCGCCGCCCAGCTCGGTGATGCCCAGTTCCTTGCCTTCACGGTCGATAAAGTCCTGATCGACAATCGCAAAACGGATGCCGAGCAGTGCGCGCTGCACGATGCCGAACTCCTTGAGGTCCACGACCACCTTGCGCACGATCGATTCGGGAATGGCGAACGAATAACCGATATAGCTGCCCGTCTGCGACTTGATGAGGGTGTTGATGCCCACCAGCTCGCCGTGCGTGTTGACCAGCGCGCCGCCCGAATTGCCGGGATTCACGGCCGCGTCGGTCTGGATAAAGGCCTCGATGCGGAAATCGTTGGGAATAACCCCCAGATTACGCGCCTTGGCGCTCACGATACCCGCCGTAATGGTCGATTGCAGGTCGAACGGCGAACCGATCGCCAGCACCCACTCGCCCAGACGCAGCGCATCGGACGATCCGAAAGCCAGCGTCGGCAGGTCCGAAGCCTCGATCTTCAGCAGCGCGAGGTCCGTGGCCGAGTCCTTGCCGATCAGCTTGGCGTCGAACGAACGGCCGTCGTTGAGCTTCACGCGGAGTTTCGAAGCCCCGTCCACGACGTGGTTGTTGGTCACCACGTAACCGTCGGCCGAGATGATGACGCCCGAACCTCCGGCGCGCTGTTCGCGGAACTGCGGTCCCTCGTCATACCCCTGCGGGATGCCGAAGAACTCCAGAAAGGGATCGTACCCCCGGCGGCGCGGCATCTCGACCTGCTGCACGGCTTCGATATTGACCACGGCCTTCACCGCATTCTCGGCGGCGTACGTCAGGTCGGGGTACTGCTCGGCCTGATACGAGGTGAACTGCGTCCCCAGCGCGGGCGTGCGTTCCACCTCGCGCTCGATATATTGTACGGAGCCTTCGCGGCCCCCGGCTACTGCCCATGCCGTAAGTCCGCCCGCGGCGGCCGATACGGCGACTGCTCCTAAAATCAAAAATGCCTTTTTCATAATTCGATAACAAGTGTTTAAATTCAATTAATCGGAGGCAATTTATACCATAAGCTTCATCAGGTTTTATTACGATTCGTAGGACAAACGGACGGAAACGTCCGGTTAGTATGCCCGTAGGAACAAAAATCGGGACATCCGCGACGGACATCCCGATTTTCTGCAACCCGGACCGTTACAATCCGAACTCTTTGCGAATCAGCTCCACGGCATCGAGCTTCTCCCAGCCGAAGAACTCGATCTCGCGTTCCGTTTCGCGGCCGTTCTCCCAGACCTTCACCCGCTCCGTATAGGGACGGTTGCCGAAGTGACCGTAGGAAGCCGTGGCCTCGAAGATCGGGTTCTTCAGGCCGAAACGGCGGACGATGGCGGCGGGACGCAGGTCGAAAAGCTTGCCGATGCGGCGGGCGATCTCGCCGTCGGTCATGCCCTCCAGCGCGGCGGGACGCGGCGAACGGTAGGTATCGACGTAAATCGACAGCGGCTGCGCGATGCCGATGGCGTACGACAGCTCGACCAGCACTTCGTCGGCAACGCCCGCGGCGACCAGATTCTTGGCGATATGGCGGGCGGCGTAGGCCGCCGAGCGGTCCACCTTCGAGGAGTCCTTGCCCGAAAAGGCGCCGCCGCCGTGCGCGCCGCGGCCGCCGTAGGTATCGACGATGATCTTGCGGCCCGTAAGCCCGGTGTCCCCGTGAGGGCCGCCGATCACGAACTTGCCCGTAGGATTGACGTGCAGGATATAGTCGTCGCCGATCAGCCCGGCCAGCTTGTCGCCGGCGCGCTCCAGACGCGCCTTGACGCGCGGAATGAGGATCGTGCGCACGTCCTCGCGGATCGTAGCCTGCATCCGCTCCTCGGCCTCCTTCTCCGTCAGCCCGTTGCCGGGCAGGATGAACTCGTCGTGCTGGGTCGAAACCACGATGGTATGCACGCGCAGCGGACGGTTGGTCTTCTCGTCGTACTCGATGGTCACCTGCGACTTGGAATCGGGACGCAGGTAGGTCATCACCTCCCCTTCGCGGCGGATGACGGCCAGCTCCTTGAGAATCACGTGCGAGAGGATCAGCGTCGCCGGCATCATCTCGCGGGTCTCGTTGCAGGCATAGCCGAACATGATGCCCTGATCGCCCGCGCCCTGCTCGTCCTCCTCGGCGCGCACAACGCCCTGATTGATGTCCGACGACTGCTCGTGGATGGCCGACAGGATGCCGCACGAGTTGCAGTCGAACTGGTATTCGCTCTTGGTATAGCCGATGCGGTCGATCACACGGCGCGCCACGCCCTGCACATCGACATACGCTTCGGAGCGCACCTCGCCCGCCACGACCACCAGTCCCGTGGTGCAAAGCGTCTCGCAGGCGACTTTCGAGTTGGCGTCACGACGCAGGAATTCGTCGAGAATGGCGTCTGAAATCTGATCTGAAACTTTATCGGGATGTCCTTCGGACACCGATTCCGATGTAAACAAAAAGCCCATTGTTATACATTCAATTATGAGACGGTACCCTCAGCCGTAATGCCGGCATGCGGAAACACGCTCTCGGTTAATAAAAAAATAAAACGTATAAAATGGGAAAAATTGGCTGTTGGAATAAAAAATAAGCTGTTTTAGCGATTTTTTATTGTGGTTGCAATCAGTCAAATCTTTCCACATTTCCCCGCGTTACGGACGGGAGCGCAAAGATACGAAGGAATTTCGGAATATGCAAAAAACAGTTCGTTTTTGCCTCCGATATGCACTATCTTTGGCCCGGTATTGGATGAGATGCGTCCCGGCAACCCGCAAAACCCGTTTTGCGATTGCGCCCGACTTTCGCTATCTTTATACCCGTCGAATTCAACAAACCGTACATGAAACGATTCTTACTCGCCGCATGCATGCTTCTGGCCGCCGTCAGATTTTCGTCCTGCGAAAACGACGACGACGATCTCTACGACACGCTCACGGGCCGCGTATGGGCCGGAGACCTCGGATTCTAACAGGACGGCTATGCGCTAGACAGCTATGTTTACTTCGGGGCCGACGGCTTCGGAAGCGACGAACTCCGTTACGCCGACAACGGACGCCTGCTCGACACGCTCAACATCCAGTGGGACGCCTACGACGACACGGTCTACATCGACTACGGCCGGGTCGATCTGCCGCGCGAACTGCGCCGGGTCCACATCCGCCGCGGCATGCAGACAACCGATCTCTACATCGGAGGCCGCTATTACGACCGGATCACGCTCTACATGCGCTAACACGGCGGCACCTATTATATATAACGATCCCCGGATTCTGCGTGAATCCGGGGATTTCCATTATTCATTGAGAGTAACGCCTGAAATATAACCGTCCTCTATCCCTTCCAAACATAGATTTAACTTAACCATAATACGGTTCAAGCGTTATGCTGTTACAAGGATCGACCTTTTCTACGCATGAAAAAAAGCCAAGAATGGCACTATTTGTAGACTCAACTATGATCTTCCCCCAAGTATTCAGACCGGGAGCATGGAGCATAACTCCATAGACGCGATCCCACTCCAAGTAGATATTCCCTCCAATTGATTCGCAAGCTCGTGATGCGGAAACTGTTTGAGGAGTAGCTTTTCCCGTATCAATTTTAATTATAAATTTCCCGGATCGGGCGGTTCCGTCAGTATTCGATTTATCATTATCGTTTCCTGTCTTTTTCATATTCTGATCCAAAATTTCAAAATGATCTGCTTCGATAATCGTTCCGTCGGTAAACTCCACTGATTTCACTTGTAACTCATCGGTAGCGGCAGCATCTGTTGCTGCATAATTTTGCGCGGAAATCACCGTTCCATCAACAAGAGTAACGGATTTGATCCGCAAATCGCCCGAATCCTGAGATTTGGCTTCGAAGGGATATATTATAATCGAACATATCACCATCGCAATAAATACATATGATTTCATATCGTTTTTTACTCCTTTCATTCATATTAATTATCTAATTTCTTATTTTACCTGCCAGAAAACCGCAGATATTTTTTGTCGGAAAATTCGCAAATCCTCCTTGCGAAATAGAAAGTCATTACAGCTGCTGCATGGACAATCCTAATTAGTTTTCAATTCACATAGGCCCTGATATTATGAAGACAATTCAAGCGGTAATACTCGATACGAAATTTCACGCATTGACAGTTACAAATATATATCAGGCAGAATTTCAGTACAATACCTACATATTGTCATATCCAAAATATAACTACACAATAATTAGTACTCCGATATATGACCTTATACAACGATCCCCGGATTCACGCAGAATCCGGGGATCGTTCGTTAGCGGGCGGCGGCCTTGATCCGTACGCCGGTTATCGACCTCAACTCACTCCTCCACGTCCCGCAGGGCGGCGCGCAGGGCGTTGATATCGCCCATCATCCGCAGGAAGATACGCACGCCGAGGGGCAGTCCGACGATCAGTCCGGCCACGAATCCGTAAAACACATAGGGCGAGGTCAGGCTTCCCACGTAAAATCCCAGCAAGATCAGCAGCGGCACACCCAGCACGATGCCCGCGCCTACGCCCCAGAGGAAGCAGGTGCGGAACCGGAGTACGGCGGCGCAGGTTTCGCGCACGGTCCCCGCTCCCGGCTCGATCCGCGCCAGCAGCACCAGCAGCGCGATCTGCCGCGCCAGCATGGCGAAGATAAAGAGCACCAGCGTCGCCTTGACGGCCGTTCCGGGGTCCGCCTCGCCCGTACGGAATATATTGGCGAAACAAAGCGGCAGCACTGCCAGCAGAAAGATTCCCAGCCGTATCGTACGCGCCAGCCGCTGCTTGGCCGAGGTGATCTTTCCGGCCGAGACCTCCGCCGTCAGCCGGTCTATTTTAGTGTCCGCACACGACAGACGTCCGTCCAGCTCGTGCCATTTGGTTTTCAGTTCGTCGAGTTCCATATTCGGGAAGTTTAATGATTTGCCTGTTCACGCAGTTTCAGCTTGATGCGGTGGAGCTTCGAAGCCACGTTGTTGCGCGTAAACCCCGTGATCGCGGCGATCTCCTCGTAAGGAAGCTCGTCGAGCCACAGCATCACGACCGCCTTTTCGAGCGCATCGAGCCGGTTTATCAGTGCATACAGATCCCGCAGCCGCTCGCCGCGTTCGGGATCTTCGTCGGCTGCGCCCAGCGAGTCGGTCAACGGCAGCCGGCCCGTATGGCGGCGGTTGCGGCGATAGTACGAAATGCAGGTGTTCAGCGCGACGCAATAGACCCACGACGAAACTTTGGCCCGGCCTTCGAATCCGTCGAATCCCCGCCACAGGTTAATCAGCACCTCCTGATAGAGATCGTCGAAGTCGTCGCTGTCCACGGCATAGAGATAACAGACTTTGCCGACGATGCGGCGGTGTTCCCGGACGAAGGTCTCGAATTCATACTGTTTGGTTCGCTGTAGGCTCATTGCTGAAACTGTTTTCCCCATTAGACGCGGCCGGAGCCGAAAAGTTGCACGGAGGATAAAATAATAATACAACGCAACTCATCCGACAAAAAAATCCCCGAAGCGACACTTCGGGGATTTTATCCATTATCGGGTATCGTTATTTTCAGAGCAGCTTCTTGACCTCTTCGGCCGGAAGAATCCGTTGCCGAAGAGTCCAAACGTCCCGACTACTTTCCGAGCAGCTTCTTAACCTCTTCGGCTACGGTCTTGCCGTTGTAACCGAACTTCTCGTCGAGAACCGTATAGGGAGCCGAATAGCCGAAGTGATCCAGACCGTGGATCATACCTTTCTCGCCCACAAGACCCATCAGGTTCACAGGAAGTCCCGACGTCAGGCCGTAGCGCACGACGCCCACCGGAAGCACGCTCTCCTGATACGAACGGGGCTGGTCGCGGAAAAGGCCCTCGCTCGGCACGTTCACCACCCGAACGGCGATACCCTCGGCGGCAAGCAGTTCGGCGCCCTCAACGAGCGTCGAGACCTCCGAGCCGGTGGCGACCATCACAACTTCGGGCTTGGCCGAGTCAAGCACCACATAACCGCCCTTGGCGACCTGTGCGGCCTCCTCGCGGCGGCTGGCGCCCAGCGCCGGAAGGCTCTTGATGTTCTGACGCGACAGCACCAGCGCAACGGGACGCTGCTCCTCGACGGCCAGCTTCCACGCCATGACGGTCTCATCACCGTCGGCCGGGCGCAGCACGACCATCGAACGTTCGTCGTGGTGGTTTCGGAGGTGTTCCATCAGGCGGATCTGGGCTTCATGCTCGATCGGCTGGTGCGTAGGACCGTCCTCGCCAACGCGGAACGAGTCGTGCGTCCAGATATAGATCACGTGCAGGCGCATCAGCGCCGAAAGACGCACTGCCGGTTTCATGTAGTCCGAGAAGACGAAGAACGTGCCGCACGCAGGAATCACACCCCCGTGCAGCGCCATGCCGTTGGCCACGCAGGCCATCGTCAGTTCCGAGACTCCAGCCTGAAAGAATTTGCCGCTGAAGTCGCCCTTCGTGAAGGCCTTGGTTTTCTTGAGGAAGCCGTCCGTCTTGTCCGAGTTCGAAAGGTCCGCAGAAGCGACGATCATGTTCTCGATCTTCTCGGCGAAGACGCCCAGCACGGCAGCCGATGCCGCGCGCGTCGCCACGCCGGCCTTCACCTCGATCGACTTGTAGTCGATTTCGGGCAGGCTCCCCGAAAGGAACATATCCAGTTTGCGGGCTAGATCGCCGTGTTCGGCGCGCCACGTCTTCTCGACCTCGGCCTGACGCGAGGCCCATGCGCGAAGCGCTTCGCGGCGCTCGGAGAAGGCTTCGCGACTCTCGGAGAAAACGGCGAACGGATCGTTCGGATCCCCGCCCAGATTCTTCACCGTAGCGGCGAAGTCGGCACCGGCCGCCGTGAGCGGCTGCCCGTGGGTCGAAACCTTGTCCTCGAAGCTCTCGCCGGCGGGGCCTTTGGCGCCCTTGCCCATGACCGTGCGGCCGATGATGAGCGTAGGACGCTCCGTCTCGGAGTTCGCGGCAACGAGCGCCTCGCGGATTTCGTTGATGTTATGTCCGTCCACTGACAGCACGTTCCACCCCCACGCCTCGTACTTCATGGCCACGTTCTCGGTCATAACCTCATCCACCTTCGTAGAAAGCTGGATGTTGTTCGAGTCGTAGTACATGATGAAGTTGCTCAGGCCCAGATGGCCGGCGATACGGCCCACGCCCTGCGAAATCTCCTCCTCCACGGCGCCGTCCGAGATGTAGGCGTAGGTCTTGTGCGCCATCCACTCGCCGAAGCGGGCAGCCAAGAACCGTTCCGCGATGGCGGCGCCCAGCGCCATGGCATGACCCTGTCCGAGAGGGCCGGAAGTGTTCTCGACACCGCGCGCGAAGTCTGCTTCCGGGTGACCCGGCGTCACGCTGCCCCACTGACGCAGAGACTGAAGGTCTTCGGTCGTATAGTACCCGGCAAGAGAAAGCGTAGAATAGAGCATCGGAGACATGTGGCCCGGATCGAGGAAGAAACGATCACGGTAGGGGTAAGACGTATTGTCCGGATCGTAGCGCAGAAATTCGGTATAGAGCACCGTCATGAAGTCGGCGCCGCCCATAGAGCCGCCGGGGTGTCCCGATTTGGCTTTTTCGACCATGGCGGCCGACAAAATTCGGATATTGTCCGCTACACGCGTAAGTTTGGAATTGGTAGATGACATGAGTATTTAAAGTTTTAAAGTCTTTGTATTAATCAGCGTATCTTCTGCCACAAAAGTAATAAAAAAGATACTACCCAACTTGTTTAAGCTCTAAAATATTTGCTTTTTCTATCTTTTCCTTTGCATATGGCAACGTCACGACGAATTTCCGCGTGTCGGTCGAGGGCAGGTCGAACATCGTGTCCATCATGATCGCCTCGCAGATCGAGCGCAGGCCGCGGGCGCCGAGTTTGAACTCGACGGCCTTGTCCACGATGTAATCCAGCACCGCGTCGTCGAACGTAAGCTTGACGTTATCCAGCTCGAAAAGCCGCTTGTACTGCTTGACGATGGCGTTTTTCGGTTCGGTGAGAATCGACCGCAGGGCTTCGCGCGAGAGGGGCTGCATGTAGGTCAGCACCGGAAGACGCCCCACCAGCTCCGGAATCAGTCCGAACGACTTGAGATCCTGCGGCGTGATGTACTGCATCAGGTTGTTGCGGTCGATGCGGTCGGCGCGGAGCCGTCCGTACCCCATGGCGCGGGTGTTCAGACGCTGGGCGATCTTCTTCTCCACGCCGTCGAACGCGCCGCCGCAGATGAAGAGGATGTTGCGCGTATCGACCTGAATGAATTTCTGTTCGGGGTGCTTGCGCCCGCCCTGAGGGGGCACGTTGACCACGGTTCCTTCGAGAATCTTCAGCAGGGCCTGCTGCACGCCTTCGCCCGAAACGTCGCGCGTGATCGAAGGGTTGTCGCCCTTGCGGGCGATCTTGTCAATCTCGTCGATGAAGACGATGCCCCGTTCGGCCTGCTCGACGTTGTAGTCGGCGACCTGCAGCAGCCGCGAAAGGATGCTCTCGACATCCTCGCCCACGTAGCCCGCCTCGGTCAGCACCGTGGCGTCCACGATGGTGAAGGGCACCTTCAGCAGTTTGGCGATCGTGCGGGCCATCAGCGTCTTGCCCGTACCCGTGGGTCCCACCAGCACGATATTCGACTTGTCGATCTCTACCTCGTCCTCCTTGGGGGCGTAGAGCAGCCGCTTGTAGTGGTTGTAAACGGCCACGGCCATATAACGCTTGGCGTCGTCCTGACCGATGACATACTGGTCGAGGAAATCCTTGATCTGGGCCGGCTTGAGCAGCTCCTCCATCTTGAGCGGCGCAGCGGCGGCGCTGCCGCCGCGCTCCGAAGCCACGTCGTTCTCGACGATGATCCGGTAGCCGTTCTCGATACATTTGTTGCAGATGTTGGCGCCGTCGATGCCCTGAAACATGATCTCCACGTCGCTGCGCTTGGCGCCGCAGAACGAGCAGCAGTCGCCGCCCGCCCCGTTCTTATGGTTGTTGCCTTTTCCCGATGCCATTATTTCCCGCGTTTGGATAATACTTCGTCGATCAGCCCGTACTCCTTGGCTTCGCGCGCCGAGAGCCAGTAGTCGCGGTCGGCGTCCTTCTCGATCTTCTTGAGCGCGACGCCCGAATGGGCCGAGAGAATCTCGTACAGCTCGCGTTTGGTCTTCATGATCTCGCGTGCCGTGATTTCGATGTCCGAGGCCTGTCCCTGCGCACCGCCCAGCGGCTGGTGGATCATCACCCGCGAATGGGGAAGCGCAGAACGCTTGCCCTTGGCGCCCGCCGTGAGCAGCACGGCGCCCATCGAAGCGGCCAGTCCCGTGCAGATGGTCGCCACGTCGGAATTGACCAGCTGCATCGTGTCATAAATGCCCAGTCCGGCCGAAACCGAACCGCCGGGCGAGTTGATATAGATCTGAATGTCCTTTTCGGGATCGACCGATTCGAGGAACAGCAGCTGCGCCTGAATGATATTGGCCGCGTCGTCGTAGATCGGCGCGCCGAGGAAGATGATGCGGTCCATCATCAGCCGCGAGAAGACGTCCATCGTGGCGATATTCAGCTGACGCTCTTCGATGATCGTAGGCGACACGTAGGCGCCGCTGACCGACTGGAAATCGTGCAGTTTCAGCGAACTGATCCCGCAGTGTTTCCGTGCGTATTTTTCAAATTCTGACATAATAAATTATCGTAATTGTTATCGTTCGTTATCGTTTGTCGCTATCGTTTTTACCGCCGGCCGGCAGCCCGGCATCTCTTATTCGCGGCCCACGGCCGGCTCCGGGCGGGAGCTGCGGGCGGCGGACTGTCGCCGAAACGGCGTTTAAAGCTGTATATCGTCAAACAAAAGGACTTTGCAAACATCACGCCTGCAAAGTCCAAAGATAATCTTTTTTCGGCAAATACTAAAGCGCCTTGGCCAATTTGGCGAAATCGTCGGCAGATACGGCTTTTTCCGTCACCTTGATCTTCGACTTCACATCCTCCACGACCTTCACTTCGTACAGCTTCTCGTAGATCTTCTGTCCCTGATCCTTGTCGGCGAGGATCTTCTCGGCATAGCCGGCCAGCATATCTTCGGGAGCCGACGGCATGCCGTACTGCGCGAACTGCGCGGCGGCCAGCGCCTTGGCTTCCGCGAGCGCCTCGTCCTTGGTCACCGTGATATTGTCCTGCTTGATGAAGTGCTTCTGCAGGTAGTTCCACGTGAACATCTTCAGGAACTGGTCGAAGTCCTTGTCGATGTCCTCCATCGAGAATTTGCCTTCGTTGATCGTATACAGCCAGCGTTTGAGGAACGCTTCGGGCATCTTCAGACCGGCTTTCTGCACCAGATAGTCGCGCAGCTGGAGCGTGAAGAGGTAGTCGCTTTCGCGGCGCAGCTCCGACTCGATGCGCGCGTCGATGAACTTGTCAAGTCCGGCCTCGTCCTTCACTTCGCCGCCGGGGAATGCCGTCTTGAAGAACTCCTCGTTCAGCTCAGGTTCGGCGAACTTGCGGATCTTGGTGATTTCGAGCGTAAATTCGGGTTTGATGCCCTCCAGCTCGTTCTCCTTGACCTGCAGCACGGCGGCGCGCTGCGACGGGTTCTTGTAGAGTTCGTTGACATTGACTTCGGTCTTGAAGCCCACCTTCTTGCCGATGAAAGGCTTGCGCTCCTCCTCCGACATCGAGATCAGGCCCACGTAAGCGTCCGCCACGTTCATCTCGCCGTTGTCGAGCGTGACCGACAGCGCCTCGTCCGAAGTCACCTCGTCGGCATCGACCAGACGGCCGTACTGACGCAGGTAGTTGGCGCGGTAGTCGTCGTGCATCTTCTTGTCCACCTTGATCTTGCTGTAGGTCAGCTTATCCTTGTCCGAAAGTTCGAGTTTTATCTCAGGAGCCTCGCCGATTTCGAACACGAATTCGAACTCCTTGCCGTTCTCGAAATCGAAATCGCCCTGCTCTTCCGAAGGAATCACGTCGCCCAAGTAGTCGATGTTCTCCTTCTGGAGATACTCGAACACCGAGTTCGAGGCGGTGCGGTAGGCCTGCTCAGCCAGCACGCCCTTGCCGTACATCTTCTTGACGAGACCCATGGGCACCATGCCGGGGCGGAAACCGGGAATATTGGCCTTGCGCCTGTATTCGCGCAACTCTTTCTCGACGGCTTGGCCGTAATCCTCTTCGCCCACCGTTACCTTGAGCAGCGAATTGTTCTCTTCGCGTTGTTCTCTTACGATCTTCATAATGAATGCTTTCTATATTGTTATTGTCTTATTTCCGAAATCGGCTCGCAAAGATAGCGATTTTCGCGGACAAACCAATATTTTTTCTAAAATATAGTGTATTGCAGCCGGCGGCGGCAAACTCCGCAAAGGCTGTTTTCGGAAAATGCGCAGGCATCCGAAAACGCGGGTAAATGCAAAGATAGTCAAAAAATTCGTCATATGGCGGGTTTTTCCTATCTTTGCGGAGGATAAACCTCCGCTCAGACAGGCGGCGTCCGGCCCGGCCGAATAAATTCGCTTCCGTTTCCGGCTCGCGCTGTCTTTGCTGACGAATTCACAAGAAAGAGATGAGAAAGTTCGCTACCGTTCTGCTGTCGGGACTGCTGCTGGCTTCGTGCGGCGGCAATCAGGTCCGGGCCAAACGCCCCGCGGCGCCGGCGGAACCCAAGGAATACACCTACGGCGTCCGGGCGGTCCACCCGCACCCGGCGACCAGCTATACGCAGGGCCTGCAATACGCCGACGGCCGTTTGTGGGAAGGCACGGGCCAGCACGGCGAATCGGTCGTGCAGACGCTCGACCTCGCGACGGGCCGCGCGGAGGTCTTCGCACGTCTTCCCAAGGAGGACTTCGGCGAAGGGATCGCCCTCTTGGACGGCAAGGTCTACCAGCTCACGTGGCAGTCGAACAAAGCCTATGTCTACGACGCCCGGACGGGAGAGAAAATCAGGGAGTTCCGCTATCCCGGCGAGGGCTGGGGCCTCACGACCGACGGGAAGAAGCTCTACATGTCGGACGGCACGGCAAACATCTACACGCTCGACCCGGCCACCTTCAAACGCGAAAAGCGTACCACGGTGACGCTCCGGGGCGAGACGCTCAACTTCCTCAACGAGCTGGAGTGGATCGACGGCAAGATATGGGCCAACGTCTACACCACCGACCAAATCGTCATCATCGACCCGGCGACGGGCGCGGTGGAGGGGATCGTCGATCTGACGGGGCTGCTGCCCGAAGAGGACGTGACTCCGGCGACCGACGTGCTCAACGGCATCGCATACGACGCGGCCGGAGGGCGCATCTTCGTCACGGGCAAGAACTGGAACAAACTGTTTGAAATCGAAATCAGAGAGAAATAAATGGCCGACATATACGAACAACTCGAATCCTGCATCCTGCTGCTCGACGGCGGTTTCGGCACCATGGTCCAGCAGTACGGACTGACAGAAGAGGACTACCGGGGCGAACGGTTCCGCGAGTGGCCCGCGCTGCTCAAGGGGTGCAACGACCTGCTGGCCCTGACGCGGCCCGAAGCGGTGCGCGAAATCCACGTCAAATACCTGCAGGCGGGGGCCGACATCATCGAAACCGACTCGTTCAACGCCAACGCCGTATCGCTGGCCGATTACGGACTGGAGGCGTATGCCTACGAAATGTCGCGAGCGGCGGCGGCCGTGGCCCGCAGCGCGGCCGACGAATTTACGGCCCGCAACCCGCAGAAACCCCGCTTCGTGGCGGGTTCGATGGGGCCCACCAACCGCACGGCCTCGATGTCGGCCGACGTGGCGAACCCCGCGGCCCGCGAAGTGACTTTCGCACAACTCGTCGAAGCCTACACCGATCAGGCGCGGGGACTGCTGGACGGCGGAGCCGACATCCTGCTGGTCGAGACCATCTTCGACACGCTCAACGCCAAGGCGGCCCTCTACGCGATCGACGCGCTGGCCGAAAAACTCGGCCGCACGATCCGCGTCATGGCGTCGGGCACGCTGGCCGACGCCAGCGGCCGCACCCTGTCGGGACAGACCGTCGAGGCCTTCTGCACCTCGCTGTCGCACGCGCAGCTGCTCTCCCTCGGCCTGAACTGCGCCTACGGAGCCAAACAGCTGCTGCCCTACCTCGAACGGCTGGCCGAAACGGCCCCGTTCCGTATCTCGGCGCACCCCAACGCCGGACTTCCCAACGTCATGGGCGGCTACGACGAGACCCCGGAGATGTTCGCCGAGGACGTGGGCGAATACATGCGCCGCGGACTGGTCAATATCGTCGGCGGATGCTGCGGCACGACGCCCGCGCATATCTTCGAACTTTCGAAAATCGCCTGCAACTATGCCCCGCGCCCCGTTCCGGCGCCGCGCCGCGTCACGACGCTGAGCGGACTGGAGCCGCTGCGCATCGCGCCCGAAACCAATTTCGTCAACGTCGGCGAGCGCACCAACGTCGCAGGCTCGGCCAAATTCGCCCGCCTGATCCGCGAGGGCAATTACGAAGAGGCCCTGTCGGTAGCCCGTGCGCAGGTCGATGCGGGGGCGCAGATCGTCGACGTCTGCATGGACGACGGCATGATCGACGGCGTCGAAGCCATGCGCACATTCCTCAACCTGATGGCCTCGGAGCCGGAAATCGCCCGCGTGCCGACGATGATCGACTCCTCGAAATGGGAGGTGCTCGCGGCGGGTCTGGAGGTCACGCAGGGCAAGGCCGTGGTCAATTCGATCTCGCTCAAGGAGGGCGAAGCCGAATTCCTGCGCCGCGCACGGGAGATACACCGCTACGGAGCCGCCGCGGTGGTGATGCTCTTCGACGAGCAGGGACAGGCCGACACCTGCGAGCGCAAGATCGAGGTGGCCTCACGCGCCTACCGCCTGCTGACCGACGCGGGATTCCCCGCCGAAGACATCATCTTCGACCCCAACATACTGGCCGTGGCGACGGGAATTCCCGAACACGACGGCTACGCCAAAGCCTTTATCGACGCGACGCGCTGGATCAAGGAAAACCTGCCTTACGCAAAGGTGTCGGGCGGCGTGTCGAACCTCTCGTTCGCCTTCCGCGGCAACAACGCCGTGCGCGAAGCGATGCACTCGGCGTTCCTCTACCACGCCATCCGCGCGGGCATGGACATGGGCATCGTCAACCCGCAAATGGTGAAGATATACAGCGAGATCGAACCCGAACTGCTCCAACGCGTCGAGGACGTGATCCTCTGCCGCCGGGCCGACGCCGCCGAACGGCTCACCGAATATGCGCAGCAGGTGCGCACCACGGCCGAAACCCAGCCGCAGGCCCCCGACGCATGGCGCGCGGGAACGCTCGCCGAGCGGATCGGCCACGCCATGCTCAAGGGCGTAGCGGACTACATCGAGCAGGACGCGCTGGAGGGCTACGAAGCCCTCGGAACGCCGATGGCCGTGATCGACACCCTGCTGATGCCCGCCATGGAGCGGGTCGGCACGCTCTTCGGCGAGGGTAAGATGTTCCTGCCGCAGGTCGTGAAGACCGCCCGCGTGATGAAGCGCGCCGTAGCGGCCCTGACCCCCTACATCGAGCAAGGCGGCGCCCAGACCCCGCACAACGCGGGCAAGGTGCTGATCGCCACGGTCAAAGGCGACGTACACGACATCGGCAAGAATATCGTGGCAGTCGTGATGGCCTGCAACGGATACGAGATAAAGGACCTCGGCGTGATGGTCGAGTCGCAGCGGATCGTCGAAGAGGCCGTAGCGTGGGGCGCCGACTGCATCTGCCTGAGCGGCCTGATCACCCCGTCGCTCGACGAGATGGCCCACGTCTGCGAGGAGCTGGAACGCCGCGCACTGCGCCTTCCGGTCATCATCGGCGGCGCGACGACCTCGAACCTGCATACCGCCGTGAAGATCGCCCCGGTCTATTCGGGATTGGTGATACACTCGCCCAACGCCAGCCGCAACAGCCAGATTCTGGCGCAGCTGCTCGGTCCCGACGGCCAGCTGTACGCCGACAAGGTCCGCGCCGACCAGCAGGCGCTGCGCAGCGACTACCTGCGCGCCGAACGCACCCGGAACCTGATTCCGATCGTCGAGGTCCGCAAGACCCGCAAAGGCGCCGCCCCGCACCTGCCCGTCGAGCCGCTGCACCCCGGCCGCATGGTCTTCCCCGACTTCGACGTCGCCGACGCCGAACCCTATATCGACTGGAGCTTCTTCTTCGCGGCATGGGGTCTCAAGGGACGCTATCCCGAAATCCTCGACCACCCCGAAAAAGGCGCCGAAGCGCGCAAGGTCTTCGCCGACGCCGAGGCCCTGCTGGCCCGCATCCGCGACGAGCGGCTGCTCACGCTGCAGGCCGCCGTGGGGATCTTCCCGGCGCGCGCAGAGGGCGACGACATCTGGATCACCGACCAGAAAGGCCGCGAACGCCGGCTGGCGATGCTCCGCAACCAGACGCGCGGGGAGGAGAACCGCTCGCTGGCGGACTGCATCGCGCCGCAGGGCGACTGGATCGGCTGTTTCGCCGTCACCGCCGGCATCGGACTCAGGGAGCTCTGCGAAAAATTCCGCGCCGAGGGCGACGACTACGGCGCCATCATGGCCAAACTGCTGGCCGACCGGCTGACCGAAGCCTTCGCCGAAGCCGTGCACACGTTCGTGCGGCGACAGATGTGGGGTTACGAAACGGGCGAGCCGCTCACGCCGCAGCAGACCGTCCGCGGCCAGTACCGCGGCCGCCGCATGGCCTTCGGCTATCCCGCGTCGCCCGACCATTCGCTCAAGCGCGAGGTCTTCGACCTGCTGTCGGTCGAAATGACGACGGGCATGAAGCTCACCGAGAATTACATGATCGATCCCGGCGAAGCGCTCTGCGGACTGATGTTCGCCGACGCCGACTACTTCTCCGTGGGCACGATCGACACCAAGCAGCTGCTCGACTACGCCCGGCGGCGCGGCATGGAGGTCGAAGAGATCAAGAAACTGATACCCAATAATATTTAACGCGCGGGAACGCCCCGGCGGCCCCGCCCGCCGAACCAAAGCAACAACAGACCGAACCATGAATGTTCTGGACATAATCAATACGGCCATCGCCGAACACCGCACGCGCTTCGCGTTCGAACTGCTCCCGCCCCTCAAGGGCGACGGCATGGGCGGCGTATTCGCGGCCATCGACCGGCTCATCGGATTCGACCCGGCCTACATCAACGTCACCTTCCACCGCGAGGGAATCAAGCAGTCCGTGCGTCCGGACGGAGGCATCGACTGGCACGTGGTGCGCCGCCGTCCCGGCACGGTGGGCATCTCGGCCGCCATTCAGAAGAAGTACGGCGTCGAAGTCGTGCCGCACCTGATCTGCGGCGGACAGTCGAAATACGACATCGAGGACGCGCTGATCGACCTCGACTTCCTCGGCCTGCACAACGTACTGGCGCTCAGGGGAGACAAGTCGCAGAACGAAAAGTTCTTCATGCCCCACCCGCAGGGCCATTCGCACGCCGTGGACCTCGTGCGGCAGATCGCGGCCATGAACCGCGGCGAATTCGTGGACGGCGAGGTCGAGGAGTGCCACCACTCGAAATTCTCGATCGGCGTGGCCGGCTACCCCGAAGGGCACGAAGAGTCCCCCTCGCCCGAAGCCGACATCGCCGCCCTCAAGGCGAAGATCGATGCCGGAGCCGGGTACATCGTCACGCAGCTCTTCTACGACAACGCCCGCTTTTTCGACTTCGTGCGCCGCTGCCGCGAAGCGGGCATCGCGGTGCCGATCATCCCCGGCATCAAACCCCTCTCGACGCTGCGCCACCTGACGCTGCTGCCGCAGACCTTCGGCTGCCGCATTCCCGAAGAGCTGGAACGCGAAGTCCTGCGCCACCGGGAGGACCCGAAGGCGATCCGCGAAGTCGGCACCGAATGGGCCGTCGCCCAGAGCCGGGAGCTGAAACAGGCCGGAGTCCCCGTACTGCACTACTACCCGATGGGCAAGGCCGACAATATCATCAAGATAGCAAAAGCGATATTTTAACTGAAATGAATCCCATCCAATTCCGCCGTCACCTGCACATGCACCCCGAACTGTCGTTCAGGGAGCACGACACGGCGGCCTTTATCTCCGCCCGGCTCTCGGAGCTGGGCATCGAGCACCGTCCCATAGCCGGAACGGGCGTGCTGGCTAAGATCGAAGGCCGCGGCAAAGCCGACCCCAAACGCCGGGCCGTGGTACTGCGCGCCGACATCGACGCCCTGCCGATCGACGAGCGGAACGACGCAGACTGGAGCTCCCGCAACCAAGGGGTCATGCACGCCTGCGGCCACGACATGCACGCCGCGGTGCTGTTCGGCGTGTTGCAGCAGCTGGCCACCGAGCCGGATTTCCGCGGCACGATATTCGGGCTGTTCCAGCCGGGCGAGGAGTGCAATCCGGGCGGTGCGTCGCTGGTGCTGGCCGAAAATCCGTTCGAAGGCTACGACGTCCGGGCCGTGGTCGGCGAACACGTCGAGCCGCAGCTCGAAGTCGGGACGCTCGGATTCCGCGCCGGCAAATACATGGCCGCAAGCGACGAACTGCGCTTCACGGTGCACGGGACGGGCGGCCACGGGGCCATGCGCCCGCAGCTCAAGGATCCGGTGGCGGCCGCCGCAGAGTTCGTGACGCGGCTCGTGGCGCTCAACCATGAAGAGTGCGTGCTCTCGATCGGCCGCGTGGAGGCCGGGGGCGCCACGAACATCGTGCCCGATCAGGTCTATCTCGAAGGCACGCTCCGCACCTTCGACGAGCGCGAGCGCGAAATCATCCACAAACGCATCCGCAACTTCGCCGCGGACATCGACAAGCGCCACGGTGTGCGGACCGACGTCGATATCAGCCGGGGCTACCCCTGCGTGGTGAACGACGCCGCGCTGGTCAAGCATGCGGCGGCGCTGGCCGCGGAAGCCGGACTGCGGGTCGAAATGCTGCCGCTGCGCACCACGGCGGAGGATTTCGGCTTCTACTGTACCAAATATCCGTCGCTGTTCTACCGGCTGGGCGTGGGCGCCGCGGCCGGACGGCCCCACACGGCGACGTTCAACCCCGACGAAGGGGCCATCGACACGGGCATAGACTACATGAAACGTCTCGCCCTCCAAATTCTGAAGAAATGAAAAAGCAATCACAAAAGAACCGTCCCGCAAGGGGCGCGAAAAACACGGACCGGGCAGCAGTCATCCTGAGTCTCTTCCGTGAATTTCCCAATAATAAATTCTCGCTCAAACACCTCGCGTCGGCTTCGGGCGGCGCGACGAAAGAGGGACGCCGCGAGACGTTCGAAATACTGGGACGCCTGCACGACGAAGGCATCGTCGAGGAGTGCGCCCGCGAGAAATACCGGCTCACGCACAAGCACCTGCCCCACTTCGAAGGCATCGCCGACATGACGGCGAGCGGTTCGATATACGTACGGGTCGAGGGCGAGGAGAACGATATTTTCGTCAACCAGCGCAACACGGCCAACGCCCTGAACGGCGACCGCGTGGAGGTGGTGGCCATCCACCGCGGCCGCGACGGGAAATTCGAAGGCGAAATCACGCGCATCGTCGAGCGCAGCCGCAAACCCTATGTCGGCGTGGCCGAGGTGGGCGCGCACCAGATCTTCGTGCGGGCTGACTCGCGCCGCATGCCGATGGACATCTACCTCTCGAAAAAGCAATACCCCGACGTGAAAGACGGCGAAAAGGTCGTGGTCCGCATCGCCGACTGGGCCGAAGGCAGCAAAAGCCCCGTGGGCGAGCTGGTCGAACGGCTCGGCATGGCGGGCAACAACGACACGGAGATGCACGCCATTCTGGCCGAATACGAGCTGCCCTACCGCTTCGACCCCGAAATCGAGCAGGCAGCGGAGGCCATCGACGGCAGCATCACCGCCAAGGAGATCGCGGCACGCCGCGACTTCAGGCAGGTGACGACCTTCACGGTAGACCCGGCCGACGCCAAGGACTTCGACGACGCGCTTTCGGTGCGCAGGGTCCGGGACGGCATCTGGGAGATCGGCGTGCATATCGCCGACGTGACCCACTACGTGCGCCCCCAATCGACGATCGACGACGAAGCCGTCGAACGCGGCACCTCGGTCTACTTGGTGGACCGCACCGTGCCGATGCTGCCCGAACGGCTTTCGAACGAGCTTTGTTCGCTCCGCCCGCACGAGACGAGCCTCTGTTTCTCGGCGGTCTTCACCCTCAACGAGAACCTCGACATCCTCGAAGAGTGGTTCGGCCGCACGGTGATCTATTCCGACCGCCGCTTCACCTATGCCGAGGCGCAGGAGGTGATCGAGACGGGCCGCGGCAACTACGCCGAAGAGATCCTGACGCTCAACAGGCTGGCGCAGGCGCTTCGCCGGCAGCGGTTCAAGAACGGCGCGATCAGCTTCGACCGCGAAGAGGTGAAATTCAAACTCGACGAGACAGGCAAACCGCTGGGCGTCTATTTCAAGGAGCAGAAGGAATCGAACCAAATGATCGAGGAGTTCATGCTGCTGGCCAACCGCCGCGTCGCGGAGTTCTGCGGCAAACGCAAGACCGACAAGGGCCGCACCGTCGAACGTCCGATGGTTTACCGCGTCCACGACTCGCCGAGCGAGGAGAAGCTGGACCGCTTCCGGCAGTTCATCCTCCGCTTCGGACATATCTTCAAGGCCACCAAGGGCCGCGCCGTAGCCAAGGAGCTGAACAAGCTTTTCGCCCAGATCAAGGGCACGACCGAGGAGAACGCCGTATCGACGATGGCCGTACGGTCGATGGCCAAGGCGTATTACACGACCGACAACATCGGCCACTACGGACTGGCATTCCCCTATTACACGCACTTCACCTCGCCCATCCGCCGCTACCCCGACATGATGGTCCACCGCCTGCTGGCGCGCTATCTCGCCGACGGCAAGGCGGCCGACAAGGCGATGCTCGAAGATTTGTGCTTCCGCGCTTCGGAACGCGAAGTCATCGCCGCCGAAGCCGAGCGCGCGTCGATCAAGTACAAGATGGTCGAATTCATGAAGGAGCGCATCGGCGAAGAGTTCGAAGGACATATTTCGGGACTCACCGAGTGGGGCATCTATGTCGAGCTGGACGAGACCCATATCGAGGGCATGTCGTTCCTGCGCGACATCGACGGCGACTTCTTCCAGTTCGACGAGCCCAACTACCAGATCATCGGCCGCTCGACGGGCCGCCGCATGACGCTGGGCGACGCCGTGCGCATCCGCGTCAAACGCGCCGACCTGCAGAAACGCCAGCTCGATTTCGAGGTGCTGCTCGACGGACTCCGCACCCCGGCGCCCGCCGAAGGGCAGGGACCGCAGGTACGCCGCAGCAACCGCCGCAAAAACCGATAGGCCGTGCAGCGCATCTACGACAAATGCCGGCGGCGGGAGCCGCTCTCGCGCGAAGAAGCCTACCGGCTCTACGACGAAGCCCCGCTGCAGGAGCTGGCGCTGGTGGCCGACGAGGTGCGCCGCGCCGTGGTTCCCGATCCTCAGGTCGTGACGTGGCAGATCGACCGCAACGTCAACATCACCAACGTCTGCATTTCGGGCTGCAAGTTCTGCAACTTCCACTGCAAACCCCACCAGACCGACCGGGCGTTCATCACCACGATGGAGCAGTACTGCGAAAAAATCGACCGCACGCTCCGTCTGGGCGGCGACCAGCTGCTGTTGCAGGGCGGCCTGCACCCCGGACTGAAAATCGACTTCTACGAACGGCTGTTCAGCGGGTTGAAATCGCGCTACCCTTCGCTGCGGCTGCATGCGCTGGGCGCGCCCGAAGTGGCGCATATCGCCCGCATAAGCGGGCTGACGACGCTCGAAACCCTGCGCCGCCTGATGGCCGCGGGACTGGATTCGCTGCCGGGCGCAGGAGCCGAGATACTCGATTCAGACGTGCGCCGGGCCATCTCCCCCGCCAAACCCTCGGTCGAGAAGTGGCTCGACGTGATGCACGAAGCCCACTGCCTGAATCTGCCGACCTCGGCGACGATGATGTACGGGCACGTCGAGACGCCGCACCAGCGCATCGACCACCTGTTGCGCATCCGCGACCTGCAGACCCGCTGTCCCGAAGGCAATTACGGCTTCATCGCCTTCATCCCGTGGATTTTCCGTTCGACGGGCACCGAGCTGGAACGGCAGGGCGTGGAAACCCGCTTTTCGCCGCTCGAATACCTGCGCATCATCGCCGTGAGCCGGCTGATGCTGCACAATATCCCCAACATTCAGGCTTCGTGGCTCACCGTAGGCAAAGCCACGGCGCAGGCGGCCCTGCACAGCGGGGCCAACGACATGGGGTCGATCATGATCGAAGAGAACGTCGTATCGTCGGCCGGGGCGCACAACAGTTTCGACGCCGAAGGCATTCAGTCCGCCATCCGCGAAGCGGGCTTCATCCCGCGCCTGCGGGACCAGCTCTACCGGATGCGGAAGTATGCGCCGCAAACCGGGGAGCTTGCGACATCGCTTCAAGACGCCTAACGGCGCATCACGCCGCAGTGCCCAAGCACCTGCCGCGGCGCAGTATACACCACCGCAACGGCAACAGCCGCACTATTATACGGCGCGGCCACAACACAATGCGGTCGTATCCGGTACGCGCCCGCAGCATCTGCAAGTCGCCGCAAAATGCGTCCCGCGGCAACGCATGCCTGCAAAACGAATCGCCGCAGAACGCGCACACACTACAAAGTAAAAGGAGATGCTTTTCGGCATCTCCTTTTTCATAATCCACGTCTCCGGACACGGAGCCAAAGCCCCGCAACCGCCATAAGACCAAGTGCAGGAAAGGCTTGAAAAATCCCGCCCCGCTACTCGATCACGGCCGCCCAGCCGCCGTTGCGAACCATCTCCACTTTCACGACGGTCGAAGCGTCCACCTCGCGCACCCGTTTTCTGTAGTCCGTGGCCTGCAGGTCGGCGTTCACCCCGTCCTCGAACGAAGTCATCGTAAAGGTACGGCCCGCAGGCAGGAAGTCGAGCGCGATTTCGGTCGTATAGGGCCGGTCGTTCGTAATGCCGCCGACGTACCACTTGTCGCCCTTGCGGCGCGCCACGACGACCTCCCGGCCGCATGCGGCGCGCAGGACGCGCAGGCTGTCCCACGTGGTGGGAACCGCGGCCAGAAACTCCGTGCAGGGATGCTCGCGGCGGTAGAGCACTGGATTGTCGGCGAGCATCTGCAGCGGGCTTTCGAAAACCACGTACAGCGCCATCTGATAGGCGCGCGTCCCCGTCCCCATCGGATTGGCCCCCGTCGAACAGTTGTCTTCGGGCTGCGCCGAGAACATCGAGCCGGGCGTGAAGTCCATCGGTCCTACGGCATTGCGGATAAAGGGCAGCCAGTTGCTGTTTTCGGGCTTGCAGCGGGCCCCCTGCTCCATGCCGAGCACCCCCTCGTAGGTAAGCAGGTTGGGATAGGTGCGGCAAAGCCCCTTGGGTGTATAGGAGCCGTGCATATCGACGAAAAGGCGGTGCCGGGCGGCACACTTCATCACCCGTTCGTAATAGCCGACCATCCACTGGTCGCTGCGGTCCATGAAGTCGATCTTCACTCCGGGAATCCCCCACTCCTCCAGCGTCGCGAAGAGCCGGTCCATGTCCTTCTCGACCGCCAACCACGTCAGCCAAAGTACGATCTGCACGTTGCGCTCCCGGCCGTAGGCGATCAGCTCCTGCAGATCGAGATCGGGATTGGGATGGAAGACGTCGGTCGTCGAAGCCGACCAGCCCTCGTCCATGATGATGTAGGGAATACCGTATCGGGCGGCGAAGTCGATATAGTAACGGTAGGATTCGGTATTGCGCCCGGCCCGGAAATCGACGCCCGTCAGGCGCATGCCGTTCCACCAGTCCCAGCTGACCAGCCCCGGTTTCACCCACTCCCAGTCGGCGTCGGCCGCAGGTTCGGTGAGCAGCCAGACCAGCTCATTCTCCAGCAGGGCGGCGTCCTTTTCCGCAACGACCGCCACACGCCACGGGAAGGTGCGCGTTCCTTGGGTGCGGGCGATATACGGCTCCTCCGCGACGATCTTCAGATTGCGGTCGCCGGCGGGGGCATACTCCTTGGGCACACGCGGAAACAGCGATTCGAAGCCGCCCGCGCCGTCGCCCCGGACAAACATGCAGGGATAGTCGCGCACATCGGATTCGGCCGGCAGCACTTTCTTACCGCCGGGCATTCCGACCAATACGGGTAGATAGCTCATGCGGTCCGTCGAATCGTATTCCGCCGTCGCCACGCGGGTATAAGGCTCCTCGTACATCGACCGGAAGCCGTCCACCTCGGAAAGCCACGCTTCGCTTCCGGCGGGAAATCCCAGCCGGCACGCCTCGCCCATGACCTCGACCTCGCCCGGAAGCGACGTCACGAAACGGTAGGCCGCACCGTCGTCGAACAGCCGGAACTCCACGGCGTAACCGCCTGCGAAATTGAGCCGCACGGCGTTGTAACGGTTGCGCACCGAAGCGTTCTTGGTCGGATTGCGCCGTTCGAGCACCTCGTCGGCCGACGAACGCTTCACGCTCCGCAGGCGGGGCTTTTCGCCCAGCGTCCTGTCGGCAAGCGTCAGTGACAGCGTACAGTTTTCCAATATCTTGTCCTCCCCGGACCAAAGGTCGTAAGTGATCCGGTCCGAGACATCGACCGCAAGTCGGAGATTTCCGCCGGGCGACGCGGCCTCGACGGTTTTGGCTTCGGCGGCGCAGGCCAGCGTCAGCGCGCACAACAGCGTGAATAATCGTTTCATCATCATTCGGGATTAGCGGAGCGTCATAAAAAAAGAGGGCCGCAGTCAGACCGCGGCCCTCCGTAAATTAACCTATTTAACCTCTATCGAATTCAGCAGATCGGTCTTGCCCTCGTTCACCAGCTTGAGAATCAACTCGCCGAACAGCGTGTTCTGCCATGCGAACCACGAGCGGGTGTAGTCCGCGGGATCGTTCACGTTGAACGACTCGTGCATGAAGCCCGTTCCGGCGTCGGTGGTCATCAGCATCTCGACGCAGCGTTTGATCTCGGCGTCGTCCTGCGACGTGAAAGCCTTCATCATAATGCTCATCGGCCATGCCATGTCGTAACCGATATGCGGACCGCCGATGCCCTCGCCCGCCGTACCGCGGAAGAAGTAGGGATTCGACTCGCTCCATACGAAGCGGCGCGTATTGCGGTAGATCGGGTCGTTCACGTCCATATCGCCCAGGTAAGGCATCGCCAGCAGGCTCGGCACGTTGGCGTCGTCCATCAGGAAGCGGTTGCCGAAGCCGTCCACCTCGAATGCGTAGATCGTGCCGAATTCGGGATGGTTGTAGGTCGCATATTTCTTGAGCGCGGTCTCGACCTCGGCGGCCAGCGCGGTGCACTCGGCGGCCAGCGCCGGCTCGTCGTTCACCTTGGTCAGAATCTCGGCGGCCTTGCGCAACGAAGTCACGGCGAAGAAGTTCGACGGCACGAGGAACAGGAACGTCGTGGCGTCGTCCGAAGGACGGAACACCGAAGCGATCAGCCCCACGGGGTTCACCGGATTGCCCTTGCCCGCATTGCAGACCGTGTCGAGCTGACGGTCGGTCACACGCATGAAGGTGTAAGGACCCAGTCCCTCCTTGCGCTGCTGCTCGCGGAAGGTTTTCAGGATATTCTTGATGGCGGCCATCCAGTGCTCGTCGAAAACCGAAGCGTCGCCCGTCGTCAGCCAGTACTGATAAGCCAGCCGCAGCGGGTAGCAGAGCGAGTCGATCTCCCACTTGCGCTCGTGGAGTTCGGGGCGCATCTCGGTCTGGTCGCTCATCCACTGGTGGTCGGGATTCGGATCGTAGGGATCGAGGAATGCGTTGGCGTAGGGATCGAGTTCGATGCACTTGAACTGGCGGCGGATAACGCCCGCCAGCATGCTGCGCAGGTGCTCGTCCTTATTGGCCAGCTGGAGATAGGGCCACACCTGCGCACCGGAGTCGCGGAGCCACATGGCATGGATATCGCCCGTGTAAACGATCGTATCGTCCTTGCCGTTGGCGTCCTTGCGGGCGCGGACCGTCGTGTCGAGCGTATTGGGGAAGCAGTTCTCCAACATCCACGCCAGCTTGGCGTTGGTCAGCACGCCCTTGATGCGGGCGATCTCCTGTTCCACGGCTTCCGAACGGAACAGACGTTCGGCTTCGGCGGGACGGTTCGTCGCGGCATATGCGGCCGGCGTCTGCGCTTTGGTCTTCTTGCCGGGCTTGGCCATACGCGTATTGTCGGCAGGCATCGGAGCTGCGGCTTCGCGCGCAGCGGGCTGCGGGGCTTCGGCGGGAGCGGAAAGGCTCACCGTGCGGGCCGAGACGCCCTCTGCGGCGCACACCACGGCGGCCGCAAGGCAGATGTTAAGGATTTTCTTCATTTTCATTTTGTTGCAATGTGTAAGTTGAGTATGGTTATTTTGTCTGGTCCAGTTTCACGCCGCTCATGCGTCCGTACATCTCGGCCATGGCGCCCTGCGTCAGCAGCCACTTCTCGGACTGCTTGTCCGCCCCCGTAAAGTCGGTCTCGAACAGCCCCTGCGCATCGCGGGCATGCTCCCACGCATAGTCGAGCGTGCGCTGCACGTCGCCGAGATAAGCCGCATTGCCGTCGATGGCGTAGAGTTCGGCCAGTCCGCGCACCATCACCGCCGAGAACCACACGTTGCCCTTGTCGATGATGCGGAAGGTCTCGCCGCCTTGGGGCGTGAACTCCCCGAAGAAGCGGTCGTAGCAGGCCGCCGCCGTACGCTGGGCGTCTTTCAGGTAGCTTTCGTCGCCCGTCGCCTTGTAGAGCAGCGCCCCGGCTTGCACCATCTGTCCGCTGTTGTAGGCGAACTTCGCGCGGCCGATCCTGCCGTCGAGACCGATGTTGTCGAAATAAAGGCCGTCTTCGGGATCGAGCAGGTGTTCCTTGGTCCAAGCGTAGAGCGCCTTGCCCCGCGCGAGATAGCGTTCGTCGCCCGTGGCGGCGTAGAGTTTCAGCGCGTAGACCGTACCGGGAGCGTTCGAGCAGGTATTCTTCGAATGTTTCTGCTGTTCGCACCAGTAGATGCCGCCGCCCAGCACGTCGTCCGTGCCGCTCTCGATGAATTTCCAGATCATCTCGGCTTCGGCGAGGTACTTTTTGTCGCCCGTGGCTTCGTAGATATCGCAGAAATCAATGCCCAGCCAGACATTGTCGTCGTAAAAGCGGTCCGAAGCGGAGGCCGTATTGATATAGGAGGCATAGGCCGCGGGCATGCGCGTCGTGTCGAGGTATTCGGCCAGCCCCGGCAGTACGCGCCCGTCGAGCACGCTGCGGTACGACGCGTCGGCTTCGAGAATCGTATTCACGGCCGAGAGGGTTCCCGAAAAGGGCCAGAGGTAGGAATAGGGATTGGGGCGCGCCTGATCCGCCGAAGCGAGGTAGCTCGCCGTATAATCCACATTGAACGGATAGTTCTCGCGCAGCAGGCGGTTTTCGGCCACGCCGTAATGCGCGTATATCGAATCGAGCGTCGCCTTTGCGCGATCGAGGTTGCGGGCGTCGCACGCCACGCCGCCGTTGTTGCAGCAAGCCGCGAAAGCAGACGCGGCAAAAGCCATAATAAGCAGTTTCTTCATCGTTTATCGGTTATTTTGCAGGCAATACGGTTATATACCATGTTTTCTGAACGCCGAGCGCCCGGTTGATGCCTTCGACGACCAGCGACTCCATCCGCAAATAGCCGGAAAGAACCGGATGACAGCCGTCTTGGGAGAGCTCTTCGGACATTCCGCCGCTGCCGTTATCGAGCGCCCGATGGTAATCCACATAGGGAATCTTCTGCTCCGCGGCATAGCGTTCCAGCATCGTATTGAGTCGTCGGACCTCCTCGGCAGGCTCCATTTCGGGCCGCCACGAGAAGCGGTCGCAGGGCAGCAACGAACAAAGCACCACCTTGATCCCGTTGTAGCGGGCCAGATCGCACATCGAGACGATGTTGCCGAAAACGTTTTCGAGTTCTATGGGGCCGTTGTTCCGCGCGATGTCGTTGATGCCCGCCAGAATGACCACGACTTGGGGTTTCAGGTCGATCACGTCGCTGCGGAAACGGGCGAGCATCTGGACGGTCGTCTGCCCGCTGATACCGCGGTCGAGGAACCCGTTCCGTTCGAAGAAATCGGGATCGACGCGAATCCAGCTGTCGGTGATGGAATTGCCCATGAAGACCACCTCGACGGGCCGGTCCAATACGGCATTCTGAAGTTCATAACGTCCGTACTGCGCCCAGTCCACCGGTCCATCGGCACGAAGCGCCGCGACGGAGAAAAGAGTCAGCGACAAGAGTACGATTTTTTTCATGCAGGTCATACGGGTTTCGGGTTTTCGCTAACAAAATTAGAAAACGCCGGGGAATCGGCAGTCCGTATCCATGAAGAAATAGTACAGATACGTGCCAAACACTCCTGAACAGGCATTTTCACGCTTCCGGCCCCGCATATCGGGGCGTCGGGTCCGGTTTTGCAACCGCAAAAATACGATTTTTGTCTGTTTTCTGGACTTTTCGACACAATATTTATCCGACTTAAGCCGTATTTTGCATAAATTTGCACAAAAGAGTTCAAACCTACCTAACCGACAGTTCCCATGACACGAAAAACCGGTCTCGTCTGGCTGCTCCTGCTGTTCTGTACGGCAGTCCGCGCCAGCAACCTGCGGCAGATATCGAGCCGCGAAGGGATATCGAACAACGCCATACTTTCGCTGGCTCAGGACAAACACGGATTCATCTGGGTCGGAAGCTGCGACGGCCTGAATATGTGGGACGGAGAACGGATGCGGCTCTTCCCGAACGACTGGGGCGGAGAGACTCCGCTGTCAGGAAATCTCATTGAGGAGATCGCCGTCACCACGGACTCGCTCTTCTGGATCCGCACCAACTACGGACTGGATCTCTTCGACCCCGACAGCAAGCGGGTCGAACGCCATGCGGACTTCCAAGGAATGTACAAAATCGTGACACGGCGCAGCAACGAGGTACTCGTCGTCACGCAGGACAACAAATTCAGCTGTTACGACCCGGCGGCGCGCCGGTTCAGCTCCGTACAGCCCATGCCCGGCATCGACTACGCCGACATCCTCGACATGCAGCTGGACGACGACGGCGCCCTGTGGGTATTCTCCCGCAAAGGAATCTTCCGCATACCGGTCGCATTCCCGGACAAAAACAACGACCGAATCGGCATCGGACAGCCCGAACGGTTCCCCACGGTCTCGAATCCCGAATACGCGTTCGCCGAAAACGGCAGCGGCTTCTTCATCGACGAAAATCACATATTCTACGAATTCGACATCCGGGAGCGCCGCCTGATCTACATCAAGGAGATGAACGACGAGATGGCGCGCATGGGCAGCGTGTCGAGCATCGTCCGCGACGGCGGCGACTACATCGTCTCGTTCTATACCAACGGCGTCATACGGCTGCGCACCACGCCCGAACAGAGCGTGAAATACGCCACCGAGCACATCAACATCCCCTGCGGCGTCTTTTCGCTGCTGCGCGACGCCCGGCAGGAGATCGTATGGATCGGCACCGACGGACAGGGACTCTACCAGCATACGCGCAACGCCACGGCGTTCCGCTCGATCACCTTCAACCAACTGCCCTACAACCTCTCGAAACCCGTCCGCGCGCTCTACATCGACGACGAGCGGACGCTCTGGGTCGGAACCAAAGGCGAAGGCATCCTGCGCATCGCCGACTTCTACGACCGCAAGGAGTTCACCCCGGCGCACGTGCAGCAGCTCACGGCCGACAACAGCGAGCTGCTCGACAATTCGGTCTACGCCTTCGCCCGCAGCAGACGCAACCTGCTCTGGATCGGCACCGACGGCGAAGGACTGAACTACTATTCGTACGACGACCGGCGCATCCGCACGCTCCGCACCCCGGCGCCGCTCAAATACATACACGCCCTGTACGAGACTTCGCCCGACACGCTGTGGGTGGCCACGGTGGGCTGCGGCGTATTCCGCGTGACGCTGGGCGGCACGGCGTCGCAGCCCTCGATACGCGGGGTCGAGCAACTGCATTTCAACGACGAACTGGAGATCAAGAACTTCTTCTTCACGCTCTACCCCGAAAACGGCTCGGCAATGTGGTTCGGCAACCGCGGCGGCGGCGCGGTCCGCTACGACATCGCCGGCGGCGGCAGCGAAGTCTTCAAGTTCGACGCGGGGCGCAGCGCCATCGCCAACGACATCTTCGCCATCCACCGCAGCGGCGACGGCACCATGTGGTTCGGCACAAGCGGCGGGCTGATCGAATTCCGGCGGGATTCGACCTCGCACGTTCCGGGCATCCGCAACACCGTGCACGGCATTCTCGAAGACCGCAAGGGTGACCTCTGGCTGAGCACCAACCGCGGTCTGGTGCAGTACTCGCCCCACACGGGCTACGTGGTGACCTACGGCTATTCGTACGGACTGAACACCATCGAATACAGCGACGGGGCCTGTTTCGCCGACCCGCGGACGGGCACCCTCTTCTTCGGCGGCATCGACGGACTGGTGACCATCGAGGATACGGGCTTCCGCGAGCAGGAGTACAATCCCCCGATGCTGTTCCGCGACATCCGGCTCAACGACGGCATCCGCAACATCGGCGACATGCTCTCCCGCGACGGCGTGCTGACGCTCAGACACGGACAGCGCATCTTCGAGATCACGGTCTCGGCGCTCGACTACGTGAACGGCAGCAACTACAGCTATTACAGCCGTCTGGACGGCTACAACGACCAGTGGACCGGCGCGTCGTCGCAACTCTCGTTCGCCGACCTGCCGGCCGGCACCTACCGGCTCGACGTGCGTTACCGCAACAACATCACCGGGGCCGAAAGTCCGGTCTATTCGCTGCCGATACGTCTCAAACCGGCGTGGTATGCGACCGCGGCGGCCAGATGTCTCTACGTGCTGTTGCTGCTGGCCGTAGTCGGGGGCGTCATCCGCCATTACCTGCTCCGCTACCGACGCCGTCGCGCCGAGAAACTGCAGCGGCTCGAAATCCGCCGCAAGGAGGAGGTCTATGAATCGAAGATGCGCTTCTTCTCGAACATCACGCAGGAGCTGTCAATGCCGCTGACGATGATCTCGGCCCCCTGCCAGCAGATACTCGCCTACCGCAAGGCGGACCCCTATGTGCTCAAATACGCGCAGACCATACGGCAGAACGTCTCGAAGCTCCACGACCTGATCTACATGCTCCACGAGTTCCGCGGCATCCGCACGGGGCAGAACGACGAAAGCGAAAACATCGAGCTGGTTCCCGTGGCCGAAATCGCGCAGAGCATGGTCGAGACCTTCGGCGAATATTCGCAGCAGAACAGCATCCACTGCCAGCTGGACATCGAGCGCAACCTCGTGTGGCCGACCGACCGCGACGGACTTTCGACGATCCTCAACACACTGCTGTCCAATGCCTTCAAGCATACGCCCTACAACGGCGCCGTAAGTCTCACGATCCGCAGCGACAACGGCAAGCTCCTCATCTCGGCCTCCAACGACAGCGTGGGCGTCAATCTCGAAGACATCGAAGCGATTTTCGACCGCTACCGCGTACTCGACTATTTCGAACGCAAGAGCGAGCGCGGTCTCTCGTTTCAGGGCGACCTGCGTCTGGCGATCTGCCACAGCATCGTGGTCCGCATGCAGGGCGAAATCAAGGTCGAAAGCACTCCCAACGCGCAGACGACCTTCACCGTACTGCTGCCGCAACTGAAAGTCACGGCCGAAAACACCCCGGCCGCCGACAACATCGTGCCCGCGTCCAAAGAATACGGACTGCCCCTGCCGACCGTGACGCGGCGCGAATTCCCGTTCGACAAAAACCGCAGGACGGTGTTCATCGTCAACGACAATTCGGAGATCATGAATTTCGTGGCCGAGCTTTTCGCCGCGGACTACAACATCAAAATGCCGTCGGGCAAAACCGAGATGATCGAGCTGCTGAAACAGATGCACCCCGACATCGTCATCTGCGACGCCCTCTCCGAGCAATCCGACTGCCTGTCGCTCATCCAGTTCATCAAGCAGGGCAAGCTGACCTCGCACATCCCGGTCATCCTGCTCTCGACGGCCCAGCAGATCGACGAGCGCATCAAGGGCGTGGAGTCGGGCGCGGACATCTGCCTGACGCTTCCGTTCAACGTCGAATACCTCAAAGCCGTGGCGGAGCAGCTGCTCCGCCGCAACCGGTCGCTCAAGGACTATTACAAGTCCTCGATCAGCGCCTTCGAGCTTTCCGACGGGCGCATGCTCCATCAGGACGACAAGGAGTTCATCGACCGGATGCTGAAGATCATCAACGACAACATCTCCAACACGGAGATCTCGACCAAATTCATCGCCGACGAACTGGGCGTGAGCATCCGCAACCTCTACCGACGGCTGGAGGGCATCCTCAACCAGACGCCGACCAACATCATCAAGGAGTACCGGCTGGCCAAGGCTGAACAGCTGCTCACGACCACGAAGCTCTCGATCGACGAGATCATCTACAAGGCGGGCTTCGTAAACCGGGGCACCTTCTTCAAATGCTTCTCCGCCAAATACGGCTGCACGCCCAAAGTCTACCGCAAGGAGAAACTTTCGCAGATCCGGCAAGAGGTGGGCGAAGAGAGCGAAGATGCCGCAGACCGGTCGGCGTAACGTCCGGGGACGTCCGGCATAACAGCCGCCACAGTCACGACACGGAATCCGGCGGAGCTCCGGCATAACAGCCGCCACAGCTACGACACGGCATCCGGCGAGGCTCCGGCATAACAGCCGCCACAGTCATGACATCACATCCGGCGAGGCTCCGGCATAACAGCCGCCACAGCCACGACACGGAATCCGGCATAACATCCGGCGGAGCAGATCAAACGAAGAAAGAGCGGGCCGAAACCCGCTCTTTCTCTTTGCCTGTCCTGAGGACCTTGCGCCCTACTCGATCAGCAGCGCCATGGCCTCGATCATCGTCGAAGCGCTGACCTGCTCGTTCAGACGGCCGTCCCACGAAGATCCCGGCTCGCCCCAGAATCCGCCGAAGAACCACTTCGATCCCTCCGACTTGTCCACGCCGTCGCGCCAGCAGACCAGCCCGTTGTAGATCAGGAACTCCTCGATCTCCCGGCGCAGCCCCGCATCTGCCTTATCGACCGAAGCGTCCTTCCAGACGTTCATCGCATAGCGGACGAAAATCCCCTTGAAAAGCGCATTGTCGCCCGAACCTTCGTTGTTCAGCACCCCGTTGGTCACCATCGACTTCATGGTGTAACGCGCCGCGCGCGCGGCGTCGGTCATGTATTTGGCGTCGCCCGTGGCCTTGTAAAGCTCGTGCGCGGCGCCCATGAACGTACCCTGATTATAGGTCAGCGCGCCGCCATTGATCACGCCGTTCTTCATGTTGTCGGACACGGCGCCCGTCAGCGGATTGTAGAGCGTCGAGCTGAGCCAGTTGTAAATCTTCTTCGCATCGGCCAGATACTGATCCCTCTCGGCTCCTTTGGGGCTGTTGGCCCACAGGCGCATGGCGCAGAGGGCGCCCGGACCGTTCGAGCAGGCGTTCTTGCTGTTCTCGGCGTCGAAGCTCCAGCGGATGCCGCCGCCGTTCTCGTCTTCGGTCCAGCGGGCGATCACCGTCTCCTCGTAGGTCTTGCGAGCGGCGGCGAGGTACTTCTGTACTCCGGTAGCCTCGTACATGCGGATCAGCGTCAGGATGATCCACTCCGAGTCGTCGGTGTAGGCATTGCCGAAACCGTAAGTTCCCCAATAGCTGTTGCCGTAGTTGTTGCCCTTGTTCTCGTACCATTTGGACATGTAGCCGGCATAGGTGTCGCGGCGGGCGTCGCCTTCGGGAATACGCAGGTAAGCGTCTATGAGCACGTCCATCGCATGAGCCTGCGGCCAGTAGCAGTAGGTCGATTCGTTCGTGCGGTCCTGATCGGTATACCAGAATGTGCCGCGGTCGGTATTCATGAAATTCTCGATCAGCTTCTCGTCGATCTTGTCGGCATGGGCGGTCCAGTCCTCCCCGTAAGCGGGTTCGAGCTTCTCGGCCGGATCCACCACCTCTTTGCCGTAGTATTTGTCGTCCACCTCGCAGGCTCCCAGCAGGGTCGCCGTGGCGGTAAGCGCTAAAATGTATTTTTTCATAAGTCTGTCGTTTTTTACCGGGGGGGGGCACGCCTTGCGGAGCGCGCCTCCCCCGGAGAGTTGGTTAATCCAGATACTCGATATAGTTGTAGTAGTGCTCCGTATCGGGACTCATGTTGAGCTTGATGTTCACCCGCTTGGAGTCGTTGCCGCGGTAGGCGTGGAGCATCTTGAACGCGCCGGCATCGTCGCCGTTCACATCGGCGATCGGCCAGAATACGCGGAAGCGCGAATCGTTCTCGGCAGGCTTGGAATTCAGGTCGCCCGTCATGCCGGGATTGGCGCCGAACTTGGTCTTCACGCCGTCCACCTCGGCCCAGAAGAAGTAACGGTCGTCGTCCCAGTCCCTCAGGTAGGGCACCACACCTGCGGCATACCAGATGCCGTTGCCCTGATAAGGCAGCTTGATCTGCTTCTCGGTATGCTGGGTCTTGACGTTCGGCGAGAGGTAACGCATGTTCTCGATCTTCTGGAGCTTCGCCGTGCCTGCGCCGAAGTCGAGCAGGATGTAATAGATGGCCTCTTCGGACGAAACGACGCTTGCGTCGCTCTCCCGGATCGCACCGCCTTCGACGACGAACTTGCGCGCATCGGCCGTATCGCCGTCGGTGAAGTTGTACCCTGCGGCATCAGTCGTCAGCTTGGTGAAAATCTCGAACTTGCCAGCGCCCAGCGCCTTGAGGGCCTGATAGCCGGAACCGAACTCCGAAGCGGCGCCCGTGATGTAGGCGGCGGTCGGAATACCCTTCATGCGGGTAACCGTGAGTTTGCGGCCGGAGGAGAGCGCCGTCCACGAAAGCAGTTTGCTCTCTACGGCCCAGTACAGGTCGCCCGTGCCTTCGGCGGCAATGCCCGCAGCATCGGCGATCGACTCCAGCTCGGAGAAGGAGACGTCCACGGAGCCGTTATACTGCGCCTCCTTGCGGCCGACGGCCTTTTCCAGCGCGGCGTCCGAATAGAAGACCAGCGTATAGCTCGTCAGCTTGCCCGCAGGGTCCGAATCGGGAAGCTTGTTCCACGCGAAGGTCAGCTTGGCGCCCGCCTGCGCATTCAGCACGACGGAGGCGTTGTCATCGGGCGAGATCAGCGTCACGGGAGTGGCTTCGGGCGCGAAGTCGAATTCGTAACGGTGGTAGTACGCTTCGGCTTCGGGCGAGCAGTCCACGACGATCGTGCAGGTGACGTTCCTCAGCACGGCGATATGCTTGAAGGAGTAGTCCCACTGATTGATATTGCCCGTTTCGCGCATTGACAGCCTGTACTGCGGCCCGGTCAGGCCGGAAGGCATGTCCGAATCGCTCATATCGCTCGACGAGTAGCCCCAGATGTAATCCGTGCCGTCGATCACCGCATCGAAACGGTAGCGGTTGTCGCCGTCCCAAGTGATCTGACGCTTCCAGACGCCGTTGCCGGCATATTCCATCACGGCATCGGGATCGGGCGTCCAGCACCAGTGGTATTTCACGCTTTCGATCTTTTCCATCTTCACGGTACCGGCCTTGAAATCGACCAGTACGCGGTAAACGCCGTCGCCCGTGCCTGCGGCGTCGGCGCCCTCGGTCAGGCGGCCTTCGGCGACACCGAACGTACGCTTGCTGCCCGCCGCATTGCGGTTGATGAAGCTGAACGAGCCGGTGAATCGGGTGTAAATCTCGAACTTGCCGTCGCCCAGCTCGCGCATCTGTTTAGCCGCGGCGGGCTCCGTGCCGAACTCGGAGCCTTCGCCCGTCACGTAGAGGTGGTAGGGCGCGTCGATCGAAGCATAGCGCTTGACGGTGAGTTTGTGCGGCTCGGCCGGCGAAAGCTGTTCGGCTCCGCCCAGTCCGGCGCTGACCGTCCAATAGAGGTCGCCCGCAGCGTCAGGCTCGATGCCGGCGTCGCCGGCAATCGCATTGAGCTGACTGTGGAGCATTTTCAGCGAGGACTTCTGACCATTGTTGTCGGCCAGATAACGGCCGATCTCCTTTTTGGCCGCATCGAGGAAAACCACGGTGTAGACGGGAGTTCCGACCTTGGAGACCTCCCATTCGAAATAAAGGTTGGCATCGGCCTGTTCGATCAGATCGAGGGCGTAGCCGTCCGACGGATAGAGCAGTTTTTCGACCGCGCTGAAGCCGGTATCGTCATATTCCGTATGCTCGGTACAGGCCGCCAGTGCAAAACCCGCGAGCAGCAGAACAACCAGTTTATTCAGTATGTTTTTCATAGGTTCAATTATTTTTTAGCCGACGATCTCGATTACATGCGTACAATTCTCCACGTCACCGGACATAATCAGGGTGATATCGACTTTCTTACCGTTAAAATCGCTGTGGAACTTAAACTTTTCGGGACCATAGGCATCCCCGGTAAACAGATTCTCGGTCAGGATGTAATACTCCGCACCGCTCAGCGCGCTGGGGCTGCTGTCGTTGCCTTTCGTACCGGCCCATACATACGTAACCCCGTCGAAAACCGGATGGAAGTTGTAACGCTGGTCGAGTCCCCAGCTCTCTTCCCTGAATTTGACGTTGTAATCGGAGAATTTCCAGCAGCCGTTGCCGATATACTCCATATTGCCGTTGTCTTCGGTGCGCGGTGCGAAATTGAATTCCACGCGGTCTATATGCTCGAAGGTGATTCCGCGGACATTGAGGTCGAGCTTGATGCGGTAGACACCCGATCTGTCGATCGTGGCGGGTTCGGCGCTCTGGTCGTTCAGCGCTCCGTTCACCACCGTATAGGTCGTGCGGTCGTCGCCCTTCGAGCTGACGAACGTAAAGCCCTTGCCGGCTTCGAGCTGCTGATAGAAGGTAAACTCGCCGTCGCCGGTCTTGCGGCCGACACAGGCATTCTCAAGATCGCTGCCGCCCTCGGTGGCTTCGCCCGTGAGGAACAACTGGTCCGGAATCACATTGAAGCCCAGCAGACGCGTCAGTTCCAACCGGCGGGGCGTCGCAACCACAGGCGCGGTATCCACGCCCCGGCTCGACACGACCGACCAGTAGACGGCTCCGTCAGCCCCGACGTCGATGCCCGCGGCATTGGCGATGCGGTTGATCTCCTTGTGGACAATATCCACGCTGGTCGACGAACCGGCGTCACAACGGTAAACGATCTCGCCGCCGGGCTTGCCGAAGAAGACCACCTCGTAATGGGGAAGCTGTCCGTCGGCAGCCAGCGCCGGCTCCCACGAAAAACGGAGCGTCGCCGTCGAAGCGCTCTGCAGCTCCACGTAATAGTTGTCGGCCGGCAGCAGCAGCGTCTGCACCGGAGTGACGCCTCCGGGCTTGTACTCCAAGTCTTCCGAGCAGGAGATGCCCGTAAGGACGAGGGCCGCCATCAGTATGTTCAATATCTTTTTCATTGTTTTCGATACTTTTTTGATTGACGATTAATAACCCGAATTGTTGGGCAGCAGCGTCGGCACGAGCTGCGTTTCGGAGAGCGGAAGCGACCAGAGGATGTCCCGGCTGGAATTGAACTTGAATTCGTCGATCTGACGGCCTCCGTTCAGCTCCTTGGCGCCGTAGACCGCACCGTTCAAAAGGTCGATGACGCCCTGCGACTTGGAGTCCTTGTAATTGATCCAGCGGATCAGGTCGAAGTAGCGCAGTCCTTCGAGCGCCAGCTCGACACGGCGTTCGTCGCGTACGATCTGGGTGTAATCGCCCGACGAGGGGAAGTCGGTGCCGCTGAGCCCCGCACGCTGACGGATCGGCTTGATCGTCTCGTTCCACACCGCGGCGTCCATCTCGTTCAGGTACGCCTTCGCCTCGGCGTACATCAGCAGCACGTCGGCATAACGCATCATGATGATATTGGTCCACATTTCGAGGTTCTTGCCGTGGGTCGTATCGAAATACTTGCGGGTGTAGAAGCCCGTGGGCGAACCGTTGTCCGTACCGGCCTTGTCATTGCCCGAAGTCACGTTGATCGTGCCTTTGGTCACGTATTCGCCCTTATCGTTGCGGTCTTTCCACACATAGCCGTTGTAGACGACCGTAGCGGTCAGACGCGGATCGCGGTTCGCATAGACGGTCTTGTCCGCCGGAACCGAGCCATCGGCATTGAGGTAGCTGTCCACCAGCGCGCGCGTCGGAGCCTTCTGGCAGAGGTTGGCGCCCATCGTCAGGGGAACCATCGAATAGAGCGTGGACCACTGCTTGTTCAGCTCGACGGCGGCATAGTCGAGGATCACTTCGCTGTTGTATTCGGCGGCCGAAGTAAAGAGGTATTCATAGGCCGGAATGCCGTCGCCGGACCCTTGGGTCAGCAGGCTGTAGGTGCCGTAGGTGCCCTGCTCGTGGATGAGCTTGTCGCAGATATCGGCGGCCTTGCGCATGTTGTCCGAAACCGAATTGCCGGTGCGCTGCACGTTCTCGTACATATACATACGCGCCTTGAGCATCATGGCGGCGGCTTTGGTGATGCGGCCGTTGTCGTCGGCTTTCAGTTCGTCGCGGGTGGGCAGGTCGCCGACGATCTCGTCGAGTTCGCGGTGCAGCGCACTCATCACCTCCGGATAGGGAGTGCGGGAGACGCGGCGCGACTCTTCGAGCGAAATATCCTGCAGGAAGAAGGGAATGTCGCCGTAGAAATTGGCCAGACGGAAATAGAGGAACGCACGGATAAAGCGGATCTGCGCCTTCATCCCGGCGAGCCGTTCGGGGTCCATGCCCGGCACCTCGTCCACGAAATTCATAAAGACATTGCAGGTCTTGACACCCTCGAACACCCATTTCCACTCGCTGCGGAACAGTCCCGTGTTGGGCGTCGCCTGCCCCATGCGGATCGTGCGCGTATCGGGATTGCCGCGCTGTTCGTACAAGTTGTCGCTCAGGGCTTCGTCCTGCCAGATCTTGTCGTGGCCGAACATCTGGTTGTAGGCCATGTTGAGCACCATGTTCGCACGTTCGGGCGAAGTCCAGAAAGCCTTGTCGGTAAACTTGTTGGTAGGCTCCTGATCCAGATCGTTGCAGCCTGCGAGCAGCATCGCTCCGGCGGCGAACGTCACGGTGATATATTTTAAAATCGTCGTTTTCATAGTTTTCGCCTTTATTTAAAATGTGATGTTCAGACCGGCGCCGAAGTAACGCAGGTTCGGGTAGTTGCGGCCTGAGTTGGCGCCGCCCGAATTCATGTTCGAGCCGAACTCCGAAGATTCGGGGTCGATGAACGAACAGTTGCTGAACGTAAGCAGGTTCTGGGCGTTGAAGTAGATCTTGAAACGCTTGACGCCGAATTTCATCGAAATCCGTTCGGGAAGCGTATAACCCAGCTGGATGTTCTTCAGGCGCAGGTAACTGCCGTCGAACATGTAGAGGTCCGAACCCATGCGGTAGTTGTTCTGGTTCGAGGGGTCCGAAATATCGGTCAGACGCGGCCAGCGGGCGTCGGTGTTGGTCGGGGTCCAGAAGTCGAGCTGGTGTTCGTACATCGTGTAACCGTAGTTGGAGTGGAACGGCTCGATCAGCTCGCCGCGGACCATCATGTCGCGCTTGAGAACGCCCTGCAGGAAGATCGAGAGGTCGATGCCTTTCCATGCGACGTTGTAGGTGAAGCCCAGCGTGTAGCGCGGGAAGGCGTTGCCCAGATAGTAGCGGTCGTTCTCGTCGATGGTGCCGTCGCCGTTGCGGTCCTTGAATTTCACGTCGCCCGGCTTGACGCTCTTGCCCGTCGGCACGGCCGAATGGGCGATTTCGTCATAGCTCTGGAAGAAGCCGTCGGTCTTGTAACCGTAGTAGGAGTTGAACGGCAGCCCCTCGCGGGTGATGCGCCAGAACTCCTCCTGTCCGGAAATATCCTCGAAGCCCTCGTATTTGAGCACCTTGTTCCACGAGTCGCCGATGTTGAACTGGAAGAAGTGCGACCAGTCGCGTTTCTTGAGCGCATAGCTGAGCGTCAGCTCCCAGCCCTGCGTGCGCATCTCGCCGGCGTTGTAGTTCTGCAGCTCGGTGCCCAGAATCAGCGGGGTCTGGGGCTTGACCAGAATGTCGGTCGTATGTTTGTTGAAGTAGTCGAAGCCGAGGTTGAGCTTGCCCCGGAAGAACGAGGCGTCGAAACCGACGTTGAAGGTCTTGGACACCTCCCACTGCAGGTTGTCGGTACCGAGCTGGAAGCCGGCGCCGCCGACGCCCACGTTATTGAAGGCATAGGTGTTCGAATAGACGTTGTAGGTGGTGAAGTACTGGTAGTCGCCCACCGACTGGTTGCCCAGCGTACCGTAGGAACCGCGGATCTTCAGGTCGCCGACGTTGTCGCGGTAGCTCTCCATGAAAGCCTCCTGCGAGAGACGCCATCCCAGCGACACGGAGGGGAAGAAGCCCCAGCGCAGGTCGGAACGGAATTTCGAAGAGCCGTCGTAACGGAACGAGAACTCGGCATAGTAACGGTTGTCGTAGTCATAAGCGGCGCGGCCGAAAACGGAGGTGAGGCTGGTGCGGGTCGTGTTTTCGGGCGTCACCGAAGACCGGCCGTCGCCCGAAATGACGGCCTCGGTGCCGTCGCCGTTGATACCCAGATCGGGATCGGCCCATTTGAAGGAGATCTGGTTCGCTTCGGAGGTGTAGGACTCGTTCGAGGCGCCTAACAGGGCGGTCACATGGTGCTTGCCGAACGTACGGTCGAAGTCGAGCATCAGCTGAGAATTGATCAGGTAGGCGCGTTTGTTCCAGTCCTCCGACTTGTTGTCGTTGTTGGCCGAACGGCCTTCGCCGACCGGATTGCCCGCAGCGTCGGTATTGTAGAACATCACTTCGTGCGTCCGCGTATAGCGGTGGTCGGCGAAGATATCGGCACCCAGCACGCCGCGCAGTTTCAGCCCGTCGATGATCTTCACCTCGGCCGACAGGTTGGCGTTCACATAGTCGTTGCGGTACTTGTTGTAACCGCCCTCTTCGAGCAGGCCCAGCGAGTTGCGGTCGGTCAGTTTGTCGTTGAGCAGGTATTTGCCCGTCACGGGATCGTACTGACGGTAATAGTAATAGGTGGGAATACGCATCGCGTTGGCGATGGTCGAACCGTCGGTCGTCGTCTTGCTGTTCTCGTGCGAATAGGAGAGCAGGGCCGTTACCTTCACGCGTTTGTATTCGGTGGTGATGTTCGTACGGAAATTGTAACGCTGGCGGCCGTAATCGGGACCTTCGAAGTTGCTCTCCTGATCGTAATAGCCTGCCGAAATCATATAGGTCGTATTGGCGCCGCCGCCCGATACGCTGACGTTGTAGTTCTGCTGCATGGCCGTCCGCAGAATCTCGTCCATGTAGAACGTGCCGTTGCCGTGCGCCTTGAGGTCGCGGATCTGTTCGGCGGTAAAGGCGGGAGCCAGCCCCGAATTGGCTTTGGAAATGTTGAGCAGCGTGGCGTTCTGCCAGCCTTGAACGGGCGTGTAGAGCACTTCGGGCTGCTGCCAGCCGACCATAGCCGTGAGTTCGACGGTCGGAGCCTGATTCAGCTTGCCCTTCTTGGTGGTGACCAGCAGGACGCCGTTGGCGGCGCGCGAACCGTAAATGGCAGCCGTACCGGCATCCTTCAGCACCGAGACGTTCTCGATGTCCGAGGGATTGAGCTTGTTGAAGCTGGCGTTGTCCGACACCAGACCGTCGATGACGATCAGCGGTTCGTTGTTGTTCATCGTACCGATACCGCGGATGTTGATGTTGAGCTGGTTGTCGGCGGGGTCGCTGCTTCGCTGCTGGATGACGAGGCTGGGCGAAGTGCCCTGCAGCGCCTGCGTCAGGTTGGCGACGGAACGTTCGGTGATGGCTTCGGACTTGATCTGGTCCACAGCGCCCACCGCACGGCGGCGGGTGGTGGTGCCGTAGCCGATGACGATCACTTCGTCCATCAGCTGCGCGTCTTCCTTCAGCGTTACGTTCAGCAGCGTGCGGTTGGCCACCGGAAGCGTCTGCGTCTCGTAGCCGATGAACGAGAAGTCGAGTTCGGCATCGGCGGCGCACTGGATCTGGTATTCACCGTCGATACTGGTCGAGGTTCCGACCGAAGTACCCTTGACAATGACGGTAACGCCGAGCAGCGGCGCTCCCGCGGCGTCCTTCACAACGCCCTTGACGGTGACCTTGGATGTCTGGGTCAGGGGGCTGGCATTAACGGTTGCGGCTGCAAACCCAAGGGGGGGGGTAATCAGCAGCACCAAAACCGTCAGCATGATTTTGTGCCCAAAATTGGTCATAGATATTGTTTTTTGGTTTAGTTAAAATATACTCCCCGCACCCGGTGACGCGGATGTGGTTCATGGATTCAGAAAACGGAAAAATAACAGGATAAATTACGGGATTCTGCAAAAAAATCAGCGGAAAGAATCAGACAGGAGTTTTTTTCCATAGGCTAATCTGGTTTTAAGTTTTAGGTTAAGCGGTCGGTTTTTGTGAAAACAAAGTTGAGAAATAAGATGCGGACCGAAAAATATACGGACGGCAAATTTCTCCGCCGTACATGATCCGGTACTATTTTGTCACAAAATTGTATTTTCCGATCCGGGACACAAACGTACTCCCGGCACCGTCCCGCGCCCCCGATCGGCGGTTTTCACGCCGTTTTATGACAATTCGGGCACAAAACCATACAAACCGCGTCACAACGCCGTCCTGACACAAAAACTCCGGCCCGGCTTTACAGCCGGGCCGGAGCGCCTAATTATACCACTTAAAAAACTTGTTACTTCACATCCGGACGGATGAAAGTGCCGCTCACCGGAAGCACGTCGTCGATGCCGTTGTCCGAAGCCGTCATGGCGAATACCGCCACGTTCTTGTTTTCGGGCAGCGTCACCGTCCGCGCACCTTCGGGAATATCGAGAGAAACCATATACATGTAAGAGAAGTCGTAAGGCAGGTTGCCCTCGTCGCCCTGATGGCGGTGCGTGCCGATATGCGCGATCGTCGCATCCTTGAGGAATGCTTCGCTGTGTCCGCGCCAGCCCCACTGTCCGTAGAAGCCTTTCCAGAGCGGCACATAGACGGCCTGCTCGGAGTCGCCCACCTTGAAGAGGGCCTCGCACTCCTTGTCCGAAGCGGCCACCAGCATGTAGAGTTTCCTATAACCGCCTTCGGGCAGTTCGATCTCCTGACTGCGGCACGTCACGGCGTCCTTGACATTCTCCTCGCCCATCACGAACCGTACGCCGTTGCAAGTCAGTTCGGCAGGAATCAGCTCGGCGGCGAAGCTGCCGCGCTGGTTGTCGAAACGGTAATAGGTGTAGAACTCGTCTGTCGTGAAGGCCACCGTATTGTAAGGCAGCGTCACGGGCGTGCTCTTCACCTCGAACGCGGACTTCTGCGCAGGAGCGGCCAGCCGCACGCGGTAGGTTTTGGGAGCGAATTTGCCGGCCGAAACGATCAGCGAACGGCCCTCGGTCTCGGCTGCACCGATCTTCTCCTCGATGCCGTTGCACTCCTCGGCCGAGAGAATCTGAGCCGGGAAGGTGATGCGGGCGTTCTCGACGGGCTTGCCGGTCAGCTCGTAGCAGCGCACGATATATCCGTCGCCGTCCTCGGCCTTCTTCAGCGCACGCACGCCGATCTGCGGAGTCGAGGACTCCAGCATCGAGAAGGTGCGGCCCAGCGATCCCGCATGTTTGGGAGCCACGTAAGCCACGAGCGGCAGGTTGAGCTGCTCCGATGCGGCCACAACACCGCTGCGGTCGGTTCCCTTATGTCCTACGATCGAATAGGTGAAGTGATTGACGCCCAGATCGAGATCGCGCTGGTGCGGGTAACGTTTTTCGGTCGAGGGAGTGTGGATCAGCGTCAGACGGATCGTATTGTCGGCGGGCTTGTCCCAGCCGTATTTGCAGTCGTTGAGCACCGAGATGCCGTACGAACCGTCGGCGTCGGTCAGGTCGGCCCACTTCAGAGCGGGCACTTCGTATGCCGTGGCCGTGTTGTTGCCGCGCTCGATAAAACCGATGCCGAGGTCGTAAGCGGCTTTCGCGTTGCTCACCGACATCGGGAACTCGGCTTTGAGCAGCGTATTGCGGCTGTTCCAGTCCACCGTCGTACGGATGTCGATGCGATCGTCCTGCGCACCGTCGGTCAGCGTAATGTACTGCGTGAACTTCGAATCGCCGTACGTGCGCTCCACCTTGAGCGAAGCGCGCACGGGCCCCTCTTCGCCGACGGATACCGAAACGTTGTCGGTAACGGCGCGCGGGGTCTTGTCCACGACCTCCTTCAGCACCTCCCATGCGGGCCATTCGTTCGACGGATTGCCTTCGAAAATCGCCAGACGGAAGGCCTTGCCCTGCTCGACCAGTTCACGGCCGTAACGCTTGTCCACGAGCGACGCGATGTCGCCGTTCCTGTCGAGCGTCACCTTGTAAACGGCGTTCTCGATCGTATTGCCGTTCACTTTCAGCGCCGACGATCTGGCGGGCGATGCCGGACGGACGTCGTAGACGGCATACCCCACCGACTTCACGTCGGCGGCGAATGCGATCACGGCCTTGTCGCCCTCGCGGCTGAGAATCTGCGCGGCCACGCGGCGGCCGTCGGGACCGTATACGGCCACGCCCTTGGCTTTGGCGGCGAGCGGAATCTCGGCCTCGACAACGGCTTTGACGGGATAGGTCACGGCGTTGTAGACCACCACGGGCGTACCCTTGACGCGCGTATCGAGCGAATAGCTCAGCGCGCCGACCGCCGAATTCATCACGTCGCCGCCCTGCCGCAGGGCGATCAGCTCGTCGTTCCACGACCACGTATAGGCCTCAGGGATACTCGTACCCGTCAGGTCGTCATGGAACTGGTGCCAGATGAAACGCTGCCAGATCTCGGTGAGTTTCCGCTGGTCGTAAGCCAGCGCACCGAGCCAGTCGGCGGCGACCGAAGCACGCTCGGCGGCGCCGGTCAGCTCCTCGTTGCGGCGGTTGTAGTATTTCATGGCGGTCTGCGAAGTATAGCAGCCCGTAGCGTGCACGTCCATCAGCAATTCGCCGTCGAAAGAGGGCAGCTCGGCTTTGCGGCCGAGGTAGGCCTTGAACAGGTCGTCGCTCGTGGCGCTGATGATCTCGATCGGGGCGTTCGGGTCGTTGATCGCCTTGGTCAGACGGCGGCAAGTGGTCACCGTACCGCTGTTGCCCTTGTCGCCGACCCCTTCGCCGCCGCCGGCATAGTAGCGGAAGCAGGTGTTGTCATAACCGTGGGCGGCGCGCTCCATCAGGCGTTCATTATACTGCACATTCTCAGGAAGTTCCGAGTTATAGCCGCCCGTATCGAAGGCTGCGATCACCGAACTGCCGTCGATGCCGTACCACACGCCCCACGAGAAGGGATTCTTCTTGTGGTAGGGAGCGTCGTAAAAGTCGTGGTTGCGCCAGCTGAGCTTCTGCGTGGACATGCCGATCAGGCCGCTGTGGGCCGCGATCGTCGGCAGCGTATAGCCGAAGCCGAAGCAGTCGGGCAGGAAAATATCGGTCGAACGCACGCCGAACTCCTTTTTATAGAATTCCTGTCCGAGCAGGATGTTGCGGAAGAACGACTCGGCCGAAGGCATGTTGGGGTCATTGGCGTCCCACGACGCGCCGGCGATATGCCACTGGCCCGAAGCGATGTATGTCTTCATCCGCTCGTAATGCATGGGATAGTACTCCTTCATCCACGAATAGACGACGCCGCCTTCGAAGCTGAAGCGGTAGTCGGGGAAGCGTTCCATGAGGTAGAGGTTCTGGAACAGCGTGCGGGGGATGTACTCGCGGATGGTCGTCTGCACGTCCCAGTTCCACTGGGTGTCGAGATGGGCGTCGCTGACCATGTAGGCCTTGTAGGTCTTGGGCGCCACGGACTTGCCGTCGGTCTGCTGCGCCGAAGCGCCGCCTGCGGCAAAGCACAACGCGGCCAAGGCCAGCATAAATCGGTTCGGTTTCATATCTGTCAGGGTTTAAAAGATTTTGAGTTTTCACAAAATTACGTAAAACAGCCGAGAGTACAAGTACTATTTTATGCAATAAATGTATTATTTTACGATCGGGAACCGCTTCGGGCAGCATTTTCAAAAAAAACGGGGCGGAACATCGCACCCGACGTTCCGCCCGTGAGAAATTCCGCGCGGCAGATCAGATAGCGCCCGCGATGAGGAACACGGCGGCTACCGTAAGAATGGCGTACAACTCAGGGAAGGCGGCCAGAATAAGCGTCTTACCCATCACGTCGTGGCCGTTGCCGATAGCGGCGATACCGTTGGCGCAGACCTTCGACTGGAAGTACGACGAAGCGAGGCAGACAAGACCCGTCAGCAGACCGGCGCCGAAGATGGCGGCACCCTGCAGCAGCGTCATCGAATCGGTCAGGAAGCCCTTGATGATGAAGTAGCCCACGAAACCGTAGAGACCCTGCGAACCGGGAATGGCCGAGAGGATCATGTAGCTACCGAAAGCGCCGCCGTTTTTCTTCATGGCGCCCACCGACGCCATACCGGCGATCGAAGTACCGATACAGCTCGCTACGCCCGAAAGGCCCACCATCAGCGCTACGCCGAGATAGCCCAAAATAATTGCAGTTGTTGATTCCATAATTGTAATTTGTTTTAGTTGTTATTTGTTTTCCGAATTTTCGATTTTGCGCAGGGGATCGAACGAACGCATCGACATCTCGAAACCTGCATTTTTATAGAATTCGACGAACGTCAGACGCATCGGGTGCACGAACGACGAAATGGTGGACATGAAGAGGTTGATGCCGTGGCCGACGAGCAGAATCGGAATCATGATCAGCAGCCGCACGACGATGCCCGAACCTTCGGGCACGAAGCCGTCGGCCAGCGCATTGAACACCGTGGCGAGGATGCCGCCAGAGAGTCCGATGGCGAACAGACGGATGTACGACAGCACGTCGGAGAGGATGCCCGTCAGATTATTATAGGTATCCCACAATCCCAGACCGAAGTTCAGCAGCGGATTCTTGCCCGGCGAATTGAAGAACAGCATCAGCACCGCACCCACGCCGAGCGTCGCATAGAACGCGGGCGACGAGGTGGTGTAGAACGGAATCACCCATTCGGGATTGAGCAGCGGCAGACCGCCGGCGATGCTTCCGCCGAGGATCACCAGCAGCCAGCCCAGCGTACCGAGCGAATAGCGGAATCCGACGGTAGCCGAGATCATGACGACCTTCAGCATCATGCCGAAAACGATCTGCACCACGCCGATCGCCAAGGCGATCGAGAAGAAGCTGCCTTGGAAGTCGAAGAACGGGACCGAAGGGAAATACTCCTTGAGATTCATGCCGAACACCGAACCGCAGGCCAGTCCCACGACGACCGTCGTCAAGCCGCACAACGTGGCGAACCACGCGGCCTGACGCATCATGCCGGGTTGCCGGTTCTTGGCCAGCATCCACGTCCCCAGCAGGGCCAGAATGGCGCCGTAACCGGCGTCGTTCAGGCAGATGCCGAAGAAAAGCATGTAGAACGGCGCGAAGAAAGGCGTCAGGTCCATCGTGCCGTACTTCGGGCGGGCGTACATGTCGCCCACCAGCTCGAAAATGCGGGCGAACCAGTTATTTTTCAGTTTCACGGGTGTATCGTCCTCAGGAGTCGGATCGCCCTTGAGGTACACGACGTTGGGATACTGCTCCAGAAGGGCATCGACCTTGTCCGAAGTCTCCTTCTCGGCCCAACCCTCCATGACGACCAGCGTTCCGTCGGCCGCCTGCTGCGCCGTGGCCTTCACACGCACGCCCTGCAGCTGTTCCTTCAGCGAGGCGGCATGCGCCGCGAGCAGCTTCTCCGAAGCCGCGACGCGCGAGAATTCGGCGTCGAGGGCGCTCAGCTCCTTCCGGGCTTCGGCGATACGACGTTCCGCTTCGCGAATGTCCATCGACGGGGTTTTCATCTCCTGCGCGTCGAGCGTCACCTCCTCGCCGGGAGCCGCCACGACGACGAAATAGACCGTCGATTCGGTGCGGTTGATCGGCGCGATGGTATAGCGTTCCGCCCATTGGGCCTCGAACTTGTCGTAATTGCTCTTCGGCGTGAGGAAATATCGCAGCACGATGCCCTGCTCGGCGAGCGAGCGGGTTCTCTCAGGCGAGAATTCTCCCCACGGACGCAGTTCGTCGGCCGTTTTTTCGAGACGGCCGATTTCGGCGTGGAGCGCCGTCGCCTGCTGATGCGCCGCGGCGTAGTGTTCGTAGGCCTCGGCGCCGGTTGCAAACGGCTTCGCACCGGCCTTGCAGCGCCCCTCTTCCGCGCGGAAGTTGCGCAGGAATTCGAACGCCTTGGCGTGTCCTTCGATATCGAGCAGCAGCTGGCGGTCCTCCTCGGAGGGTTCCCAGCCCGTAGTGGTGATGTCCACCAAGCCGAGTTCGCGCAGCTTTTCGATAAAATCCTCGCTTTGCGCCGCATAGAGCACAAAGTCGTATTTCGCCATTTTAGCTATCATAACGTCGCGCCCTCCCCGGCCTGCTGCTGTTTGGTTTTCACGATCTTCTGGGCCGACTTGGAGAGGTTCTCCTCGTCCTCCATGAAGCGTTTGATCTTACGTATGGCGTCCTCGTATCCGGGTATCTGCACCTTTTCATACAAGTTCACCTTCTGAGTGGTTTTACGGCGTGCATAGTCCAGCAGCTCCATCTTGCGGTTGTAGACCTCGAACTCGATACCCAGCTGCGCCATGCGCTTCAGAATATCGACTCCGTCGGCGAACCAGACGGGCGACGAGAAAAGATCGTAGGGTTTCACCTCGAATTTCACGTCCTGCAGGACCGGCGTACGCACACCTGCGATTTTCTGTACCGAAAGTTCCACATCGGCGATACGCAGGAGGTCACAATCAAACTCTCCCCATAGCGACACCATGTAGTCGTACTCGGCCTTGAGCCGGTCGAGCCGACGGCGGTAATCGCCTGCGGAGTCCTTCGCCTTCTTCACCTCGGAGCGCAGGGCCGACTCCTTACTTTTGATCGTAGGGAGCGCCTTCTGCCGCATTTTCAGCTGCTTGCCGAGGTCGCCGAGCGAGGTCTTGTTATATTGAAATTTGATTGCCATCGTACGTTACGCTTCTTTCCAGTACTTTTTGATGAGTTCCTCCTTGATAGCGACCTCCTCCTTGGAGAAGTACTTCGCAAAGAGTCCCCACGCCGTGTCGAGCATCTCGGTGATGCCGATATTGACGTCGATCGAGAGCAGTTTCTCCGAATAGTCGAACGCGAATTTCAGCGTACGTTCGTCGTAATCCGAGAGGTCGAAACCGTTTTCGAGCTTGGTCTTGGCGTTGGCGGCATCGGCATACAGACGCACGCAGGCGTTCATCACCTGCGGATGGTCCTCGCGGGTCTTCTTGCCGATAACCAGCTGCTTGAGACGCGACAGCGAACGGAACGGGTCCACGATGACCTTGCCCGTATCGGAGTCGTTGCGCAGGAACAGCTGACCCTCGGTGATGTAACCCGTATTGTCGGGAATGGCGTGCGTGATGTCGCCGCCCGAAAGGGTCGTCACGGCGATGATGGTGATCGAACCGCCGTTGGGCAGCTGCACGGCCTTCTCGTAGATCTTCGCCAAGTCCGAATAAAGCGAACCGGGCATCGAGTCCTTCGACGGAATCTGGTCCATGCGGTTCGACACGATAGCCAGCGCATCGGCGTAGAGCGTCATGTCGGTCAGCAGCACCAGCACCTTCTCGCCCTTGTCCACGGCGAAGTATTCGGCGGCGGTCAGCGCCATGTCGGGAACGAGCAGACGCTCCACGGGCGGGTTCTCGGTCGTATTGACGAACGACACGATGCGGTCCAGCGCACCGGCGTTCTCGAAGACGGACTTGAAGTAGAGAAAGTCGTCGTTGGTGAGGCCCATGCCGCCCAGAATGATCTTGTCGGCCTTGGCGCGCAGGGCCACGTTGGCCATCACGGCGTTATAGGGCTGGTCGGGGTCGGCGAAGAAGGGAATCTTCTGCCCCGTGACGATCGTATTGTTGAGGTCGATGCCGGCGATACCCGTGGCGATCAGCTCCGAAGGCTGGATACGCTTGAAGGGGTTCACCGTCGGGCCGCCGATCTCGCGCGGCTCGCCCTCGACGATCTCACCGCCTTCGAGCGGCTCGCCGTAGGCGTTGAAGAAGCGGCCCGCGAGGTTGTCCGACACGCGCAGTTTCGGGGGTTCGCCGTGGAAGACGACCTCCGAATCGGTGGCGATGCCCTCGGTTCCGGAGAACACCTGCAACGTCACGTTCTCGCCCATAATCTTCACCACCTGCGCCAGCTTGCCGCCCACGGTAGCCAGTTCGTCGTTGCCGACGCCCAGCGCCCGGAGCGTCACGGTCGCCTTGGTGATGTTGTCAATCTTGGTATATATCTTCTGAAAAGCTCGTGTTGTCATGGTCTAAAGCTTATTTGATTTTTTCACTCACATACTCCTCGATCTGCTTGCGGTAGCCTTCGAACTTCTCCGACTGCCACTCCGAGTAGTTCATCTGACGGAAGAGGTTGATAAGGCCCTTGAAGAACTGCGAGCACTCCTCGAAATCGGCGAAAGCGAAATCCTTCCGGCAGATGTCGAGCACCATTTTATACATCATCTTCTGACGTTCGAGCGGACAGTTGGCGTCGATGTCGTCGAAAGCGTCCTGCTGCAGGATCACGAAGTCGAGCAGCTCCGATTTCCAGAAACGTTCGTGATACTCGACCGGAACGCCGTCGTCGCCGAGAATGTTGATCTGGTCGTTGGCCTCCTTGCCGCGCTGCACGAGGGTCTTGCCGGCATAGACGAGGTCCACCCAGTCCTTTTCGATATGCTCGTCGAGGTATTCGCGGATTTCGGGATATTCGAGGTATTTCGAATAGGATTCCAGCGGGTCGATGGCCGGGTAACGCTTCGAGTCGGCGCGGCCCTGCGAAAGCGCATAGAAGCAGCGCGCGGCCTTCTTGGTCGATTCGGTCACCGGCTCCTTGAGGTTACCGCCCGCAGGCGACACCGTGCCGAGGAAGGTTACGGAACCCGTCTGGCCGTTGTTCAGTTTGACCAGACCGGCGCGCGAATAGAAGTTGGAGATGATCGCCGAAAGGTCCATCGGGAAGGCGTCCTGACCGGGCAGCTCCTCCAGACGGTTCGACATCTCGCGCAGCGCCTGCGCCCAGCGCGAAGTCGAGTCGGCCATCACCAGCACCTTGAGTCCCATCGAGCGGTAGTATTCGCCGATGGCCATGCCGGTATAGACCGACGCCTCGCGCGCCGCAACGGGCATGTTCGACGTATTGCAGATGATGATCGTACGCTCCATGAGCTTGCGGCCCGTATGGGGATCGACCAGTTCGGGGAACTCCTTGAAGATTTCGACCACCTCGTTGGCACGCTCGCCGCAGGCCACCATGATGATGATGTCGGCGTCGGCCTGCTTGGAAATGGCGTGCTGGAGCACGGTCTTGCCGGCGCCGAAAGGTCCGGGGATGAAGCCCGTACCGCCTTCGGCCATCGGATTGAAGGTGTCGATGGCGCGAACGCCCGTCTCCATCATGCGCGACGGACGCGGCTTCTCGACGTAGCAGCGCACGGCCTGCTTCACGGGCCATTTCTGAACCATCGTGACCGCATGTTCGCGGCCCTCCTCGTCGGTCAGGACGGCGATCGTGTCCGTCACCTTGTATTTCCCGGCCGCCGCCACGCTCTTGACCGTATAGTTGCCGGCCATGGTAAAGGGCACCATGATCTTATGGCTCACCCACTGCTCCTTGACTTCGCCCAGCCACGACGCGGCGGTCACCTTGTCGCCCGCCTTGGCCAGCGGAGCGAATTCCCACTCGGCGTCGAAGTCGATCGGATCGGTGATCGAACCGCGCTCGATGAACAGCCCGTCCATCTTTTCGAGGTCGTTCTGCAGACCGTCGTAGTTGCGCGACAAAAGTCCCGGCGCGAGCGTCACTTCGAGCATATGTCCCTCGAACTCGACCTTGTCGCCGATCTTGAGTCCGCGGGTGCTGTCAAAAACTTGGACATAGGCGCTGTCGCCTACGACCTTGATGACCTCGGCCATCATCTTGGTATCTCCCGCATAGACATAGCAGATCTCGTTCTGGCCTACTGCTCCGTCGGCCTTGACGATGACGATGTTGGAGATGATACCATTTACACGTCCTGTAGTTTTCATGAATATTCGTTTAGTTTCTTATTTTCATTTTTCCGGTCGCGGACCGCATTTCCGCACTTCCCGGCCGCTCCGCATCCCTCCTGCCGGAGAGACCGGTCCCGGTCCGGCGGCGCGCCGCCCGCATGTGCCGCGCGGCGGCTATATCCTGTTCACCAGCTCCCTGCCGTCCAGCTCGGCCATCAGGCGGTCGAACATTTCACGACCGCGCACGGCGTCCAGTTGCGTCCAGCGGGCCACGATATTGACGCGCGCCAGATAGGACAGAATGGTATTGATGTCGAAATAGTCGAACGTCGCCAGCTCGGTGGCCTCGTTCCAGCGGATCAGGTCGATCTTGTGCTCCTTCTCGACCAGATTCGCCTCGTCGTTCACGGCGGCGATCACGGCGTCGATGTAGGGCAGTTCGCCCCGCAGACCGAAATCGGCGGCCGAACTGCGCTCCAGCTGTTCGACCACGTCGCCCCCGCCTACGGTCACCTCCTCGACCGGACGGCCCGCGGCACGGGCCGTCACGGCGGCCGTCACGTTGCGCAGGGTGCGGTCGAACTCCGACCACTCGCGCAGGAAGCGGCTCTTGGCACGGCTGCAGGTGGCGTAATAGGCGTCGAACAGCGCGGTTTCGAAACGCTGCGCCGTATCGACCTCCTCGGCGTCCTCCCCTTCGGGATCGGCATAGGCGCGCAGCACGCGGCCCACGGCGGAGGGCAGGCGCTTGGGAGCCTTCACCTCCTCTTCCAGCTCCTCGCGCGTGAAGTTGCCCAGCGGATTGTGCGCCGAGCGCCCCGCGCGCAGCGAAGCGATATTCTCACAATCGTAGTAGCCGTACAGCAGACGCACCTGAGCCGCATCCGAAGCCGAAACGCCGTCGAGAATCTCCCCGACGATGGCTTTGGCGTCGAAACCCTTGGTGTCGGCGTCGAGGGAGTACTCCTTCAGTCCGGCTACCAGACAATAATATTCCGTTGCGAACATACGCGTTATGCCTTAAAAAGCATGTCCGAAACCTTCTCGCGCAGGTATTCGCCCAGCAGGGCGTCGAAATCGGCGTCGGAGAACGAGATGTAGTAACCGCCCTCCTTGGCGCCGACCTTGAAGCCCGTCTTCACCTCCTTGGAATAACCCACTTCGATACCGGCGGAGAGCAGCTCCTGAGCGCTCTTGCCGAACGCCTCGTCGAGCTTGGCGCGGTCGGCTTCGGGCAGCAGCGCCTTCAGCTCCACCTTGCCGGCGTCGGCGCCGTTCCAGTTCTTGGCCACGGACAACAGCATCTCCTTGATGAAGGCGGGATCCATGACGGCCTCCCTGACGCCTGCGGCCGTGCTCTTGGCAACGATCATCGCGGCGATCTCCGACTTGATCTTCGCGGCGGCCTGCTTGCCGGCGAGCGAGATTTCGGTCATCGTATTTTTTTCGACGTCCTCGGCCTTGTCCTGCGCCTTCCTGACGATATCCTCGGCCTGAGCACGGGCTTCGGCGACGATCTTCGCCGCCTCTTTCTTAGCCTCGGCGACCAGACGGTCGGCTTCGGCGCGTCCTTTCTCCAGCCCCTCGTCGTAGAGCTTCTGAGTCAACTGTTGAAGTTTGTTTTCCATAGCGTTATTTAGTTTTAATTATTGTTTTTCATTTTAGCGATACAAATATATAAAAGTTTATAATACAAACAGCGGCGCACCGCGACAATTTGTCCTTTTTTGACAAGAATAGAGAACAAAAGGAAGAAACACGCACCGCAGAACCACTTGTAATTCAAGCTCCGAACCCCCTCTCCGCGCAATTCGCATACCGAAATCGCCCCTTCCGGAAGGGGCTGATTCCGGCCGGCCCCGCCTCTCCCGCCGCAGAGCGGCACAGCCCGGCGCCGCGCCGCTGCGGATAACGCCGCACGCCCCCGGAAACAGCGGGTTTCCGGGGGCGCGCACAAGAGCGAGCAGAGGCGTCAGAACAGGCCGAGCGACTTGCTTCGGGCCAGCAGGCAGGCACCCATCACGCCGGCGCGCTCACCGAGCGACGAAAGCTTGATCTGCGTATCCTTGTTGACCAGCATCAGCGAGTATTTGTTGATGGCGTTGCGCACGGGCAGCATCAGGTACTCCTTGGCCACCGAAAGCGTACCGCCGATAACGATCACCTCCGGATTGAACATGTTGATAAGCCCCGCGATGGCCTTGCCGAGCGTGTGCCCCACCGACTCCAGAATCTCGATGGCCAGCACATCCTCCTTCAGCAGCGCGGCCAGAATATCGTTCAGCGTGATCTCCTCGCCTTTTTTGTATTTCTCGGAAAGCATCGACACGCGTCCCTCCTTGAGTTTCTCCAGAAAAATCCGGTGCATGGCCGAACCGGAAGCCCCCGTCTCAAGACAGCCGCGTTTGCCGCAGCGGCAGATGATCTCGTTGTCGAGCAGCGGGAAATGGCCGAATTCGCCCGAAAAGCCCGACTTGCCGTAAAATATCTTGCCGTCGATGATCATCCCCAGTCCCAGTCCCCAGCTGGCGTTGATGTAGAGCATCGTCTTCTCGGAGTGGGCGTCGCCGTACATATATTCGCCGTAAGTGGCGGCACGGGTGTCGTTCTCGATGTAGACCGTCGTGCCGAGACGCTCTTCGAGCAGCATCGTCAGCGGCTGTTCCTCGACGAAGAAATAGCTGTAACTGTATCCGGTCTGCGAATTGACGCGGCCCGAAATATTCACCCCGACGGCCAGCACCTTGTCGCGGGCGATCTTGCGCGCACGGATGAAATTCTGAATCACGTCGCAAAGACGGTCCAGCGAACGGGGATCGTTGTCCATCAGAAAATCGACCGTCGTTTCATCGATCAGCTGTCCCTTGAAATTGATGACGGCCATCATGACCGAATCCTTGCGCAGATCGACGCCGACGAAATACCCGGCATAGGGATTCAGGCCGTAGATATTCGGCCGTCGGCCGCCGGCCGTCCCCTGCTCGCCGAAATTATGGACGAAGCCTTCGTCGATCAGCTCCCCGATCAGTTTGGTTACGGTCGGCACGCTCAGATTCACGGCCTTGCTCAGATCGGTGATGCTCGAATCCCCGCAAAAGATATACTGGCAAATGATCTGCTGTTTGAGAATCGCATTCTTGTTGCCTTCCGTCGCCTGTTTTAAAAACGAACTGGTCATACCGTATCTTTTTGTGTGATTTCAATATTAATTGTGTAAAGGTAGCAATAAATCACGACCCGGCAAATCCGAAACAAAAGAAAATAGCTTCGACAGCGGATCATAGCCCATTTTTTTCAGAAGTCACAGCCTGCAAGCAGCAGCCGCGCCGACCAAAAAGGCGACAAAACACGACAAAAAGACAATTCCGCCCGATTCATAATAACAAATCTTACGATAACGTCAATTCGCAGACAATTCGTTTACGAACGACTCCCGTCTAAGAAGCGTCTCCCCACCGCCGCATGCGGCTCGCGGCAGGACGCCGCGGGAAAACCGGGCAAGCGGAAAAAAACGCCGAACACCCCGGAAAAGCAGGACATGACGAACCTCCCGGAAAAGCAGTCTCCCGGAAAAGCAGAACACGACGAACCTCCCGGAAAAGCAGCCCCCAGAATAAGCCGAGCCCCCCTAACACCCGAAAAAGCAGGCCACGCCGTCTCCGAAAAAGCCCGACAAAAAACCGGACGCCGCGTCATGCGGCATCCGGCCTTGTCATACACACCAAGATTACTGATGCTGGGGACGCAGCAGGTCCTGCACCACTTTGACGGGCGAGAAGGTCGTAATGGGCACGTCCACGAAGACCGTATTCCACTTGGCCATGGCGCCGTTCCACAGGCCGGGAAGTTCCTGCGCGCGCAGATCGCGGCCGCCGCTCGACTTCGACGAAATGAAGCCCGTCGAAGGATCGGTGTACCTGCGCAGGTCGAAGCGGACGCCTTTCGAATTCTTCATGCCGCAGACCAGATCGACGGGATTGAAGTGCGTGGCCGACCGCATCAGCGGCAGATCGTCGGGGCCGATCTGGCTCGATTCGGCGATCTGGAGCGACTGCGTGCCGTCGGGGTTTCCGACCCAGAAAGGACCGCCGCCGGGTTCGCCCTCGTTGCGGACCATGCCGCAGACACGGATCGGACGGTCGAGCACGGCGCGGAGCATGGCCGAATCATAACTGCCGGGCAGCTTCACGCAGAGCCGCTTCTCGATGAATTCGACGATCGGCTCCAGCTCGGCGCCGCCGACTTCGAGCGCCTTGAGGTACTCGAACGCACGCTCCTGAAGGTCGAGCAGGATGCCTGCCAGCACCTTCTTGTAACGGATCGTATCGCCGCGCAGCGCGTCGGTGGTGACGTTGTCGATGTTCTTGATGAACACCACGTCGGCGTCGATCTCGTTCAGGTTTTCGATCAGCGCGCCGTGGCCCGCAGGGCGGAAGAGCAGCGTACCGTCGTCCTGCCGGAAGGGCGTGTTGTCGGGATTGACGGCGATGGTGTCGGTCGAAGGTTTCTGCACCGAGAACGAGATGTCGTAACGGATGCCGAAACGCTTCTCGTAAACGGGCACCTTCGCGGCCAGCAGCTCCTGAAATCCTTCGATATGTTCGGGAGAAACCGTGAAATGAATCTTCGCCACGCCGTTCGCGGCCGCATAGACCGCCCCTTCGACCAGATGTTCCTCGACCGCCTTGCGCGCGCCTTCGGGATAGGCGTGGAAGGTGACGAGTCCTTTGGGTTTGCGGCCGTAGCCGAGTCCTTCGTTCACGATGGCGCTGACGATCGTCCGGTCGTCGGCGCCGGCCGGAAGCAGGGCTTTCAGCTCAGGCCAGAAGGCGAACTTTCCGATGTTTTCGAGCAGGGTGTCGATCCCCTTGCCGCGCTTGCCGTCGTTCACGAACTCGAAAAGCTCCTTGAACATACGCGTCGCGGCGCCCGACGCAGGCACGAACTTCACAACGGACAGTCCGGCGGCGGCCCGCTCGTAACGTTCGGCGGCCGCAGCGGCCTCAGCGTCGCTCAGCGTCAGCACGCCGTCGCCGGGTGAGGCGGCGCGCACGACGTTGAGAAAAGGAAATCCGCGGCGGAAATTCTCCAGCTGCAACTCGACCGCTTCGGGGGTCAGTCCGTGTTTTTCGATCTGCTGTAAATCTTGTTGTGTAAACATAGGTATTCAGGTATTTTGTTTTTTACGGTTCAGAGAAACATCTCACCAAAATTACTAAATTATTTCTAACTTTGCGCAAGATTGCACATTTTCCGTACCCGCGCCCGCACCGGACAACGCTGTACAAGGAGCCGAGGGGGGGGGCATCCCGCCCGGAGCGCCGCAAGGACCGCTCCGGAACGGGCACACGGAGAATATATGCGCCCAACGCCCGCCGGTACAACCGGGCGAACGACAAACAAACAGAAACAGACGGCATGATCCGAGAATTCCACCAAATCGACCTGAGCGGACGCAACAGCTTCGGCGTCGGACAGCAGGCGGCGCGTCTCGCCGAATTCGAGACCGAAGAGGACCTGCGCACGATCTTCAGCGGCGGCGTGCCCGAACGCTGGGCGGTGCTGAGCGGCGGCAACAACATCCTCTTCACGCGCGACTACGACGGACTGCTGCTTACGCCCGTCGCCCGGCAGATCACGCCCCTCGGCGAAGAGGGCGACACGGTCCGCGTGCGGGCCGATGCGGGCGTCGAGTGGGACGACCTCGTGGAATGGGCCGTGGAACGCGGTCTGTGGGGCATCGAAAACCTTTCGCTCATACCCGGCAAGGCGGGCGCGGCCCCGGTGCAGAACATCGGCGCCTACGGCTGCGAAGCCAAAGACGTGATCGAGCGGGTGCACATGTTCTGCACCGACAACCGCTCGGCAATGGTCATCGACGCCGGACACTGCTGCTTCGGCTACCGCGAAAGCATCTTCAAGCACGAACTGCGGGGGCGCGTCATCATCACGGCCGTGGACATCCGGCTTTCGCGCACGCCCCGGCCGCGGCTGGGCTACGGCGACGTGGAGCGCGAGGTCGAAGCCCGCGGCGGTGTCACGCTGCGCAACATCCGCGAAGCGATCTGCGCGATCCGCCGCGCCAAACTTCCCGATCCGAAGGTGACGGGCAACGCAGGCAGCTTCTTCAAAAACCCGGTCGTGGACGAGTGCGTGGCGCGGCAGCTGCAGGCCCAGTGGCCCGACATGCCGGTTTACCCGGCGGCGGGATGCGCCGGCAGGGTGAAGCTGGCGGCCGGCTGGCTCATCGATAAGGCCGGGCTGAAAGGCTACAAGCGCGGAAGAGTCGGCGTCCACGAACGGCAGGCGCTCGTGCTGGTGAATCTGGGCGGCGCGACGGGCGGCGAAGTGATTGACTTCGCCCACACGGTGCAGATGCGCGTTCACGAAAAATTCGGCATAGAAATAGACACCGAGGTCAATATATTTTAATCGTATGGCACTTTTAGAGGCTTTCCGCAAATACATCGCCGACAACGATCTGGCAACGCACGACGACCGCATTCTGCTGACCGTTTCGGGCGGCGTGGACTCGATGGTCATGCTGTCGCTCTTCACGCGCAGCGGCTACCGGGTCGGCGTGGCGCACTGCAATTTCCAGCTGCGGGGCGCGGAGAGCGACGAGGACGAGGTGCTGGTGGAGGAAGAGGCGCGGAAATACGGCGTCGAGTTCTACAACAAACGCTTCGAAACGGCGGCCGAAATGGAGCGCACGGGCGAGTCGATGGAGATGGCCGCCCGGCGGCTGCGCTACGCATGGTTCGACGCCCTGAGCCGCGAACACGGCTACACGGTGGTGGCGATCGCCCACCATGCCGACGACTCGATCGAGACGTTCTTCATCAACCTGCTGCGCGGCACGGGCCTGCGCGGGCTGACGGGCATTTCGACGCAGGTCGGCAAGGTCGTCAGACCGCTGATGTTCGCTTCGCGCAAGGAGATTCTGGAGTACGCCGTCGCCAACCGCATCCCCTTCCGGGAGGATTCGTCGAACCGCTCGACCAAGTACCTGCGCAACAAGATACGGCTGGGCCTGATTCCCCGCATCCGGGAGATCAACCCCAAGTTCACGAGTCTCATGCGCCGCAACATCGCACGGCTGACCGACGCCCAACTCTTCATCAACCACGGCATCGAACGCATACGCGGCGAAGCGGTGACCACCGAGAACGGACTGGACACGATACACCTCGACCGCATCGACCCGGCGTTCCCGCAGGAGTTCGTCATCTACGAGCTGCTCAACTCGGCCTACGGATTCAAGGGCGACGTCATCGACTCGCTCTGCCATTCGCTCAGGCACGGCATGACGGGCCGCCGCTTCTACTCGCGCGAGCGGGTCGCCTACGTGGACCGCGGCACGATCGTCGTGGCCCCGATCGCCCCCGGCGACGCATGTCTGGTGACCGTCGAACGGGGCGTGCCGCGCAGTTACTGCGGCAATTCGGCGCTCTATTTCGAATACTGCGACATCGACGCGATCAAGAACTTCGGCGTGCCGGAGCACATCGCGCAGGTCGATGCCGACCTGCTGAAATTCCCGCTCACGCTGCGCCGCTGGCGCGAGGGCGACTGGTTCATTCCCTTCGGCATGGCGGGCCGCAAGAAGGTGAGCGACTTCCTGATCGACGCCAAGGTCTCGATGCCCGAAAAAGAGCGGCAGTTCGTACTGCTGTCGGGCGACGAGATCGTATGGCTCGTCGGCCGCCGCATCGACGACCGCTACCGCCTGACGCCCGACACGGAAAACGTGCTGCGCATCACCAAAGAGATTGTATAACACGACCGGGAGCGGCGATTCAGCCCCTTCCGCCGCGGGGATGGCGGAAACGCCCCGCCCCGCATCCGGCTCGGCCGGACCAATGACTGAGATATGGCCAAAAGCGCACTGAAATTCAAAGATTCCGTCGCCGCATACGAAAAGCTGGCGCAGGAGATCGCCGCACGGCGGTTCGCCCCCGTGTACCTGCTCATGGGCGAGGAGAGCTACTTTATCGACGCCATCGCCGAGCGGCTCGCGACGACGGTGCTCGGCGAAGCCGAACGGGCTTTCAACCAGATCACCGTCTACGGCAAGGACTCCGAGGCGGGGCAGGTCATCAACCTCTGCCGCCAGATGCCGATGATGGGTTCGTATCAGGTCGTCATCCTCAAGGAGGCGCAGCAGCTGCGCGGACTGGACAAACTCTCGCTCTACACGCAGAAACCCTCGCCCACGACGATCCTCGTGATCTGCCACAAGGAGAAGAACGCCGACAAACGCTCGGCATTCTACAAGGGCTGCGCCGCCAACGGAGCGGTACTCGAATCGGTGCGCCCGCGCGACTACGAAATCGCCTCGTGGCTCCAGCAGTTCATCGCAAAAAAGGGACTCGCCATCGACGCCAAGGCGCTCTCGATGCTCACCGACCACCTCGGAACCGACATTTCGAAAATCTCGAACGAGCTGGGCAAGCTGGTCGTATCGCTGCCCGAAGGGACCAAGCGCATCACCGACGCCGACATCGAGGCCAACATCGGCATCTCGAAGGATTTCAACAACTTCGAGCTATGCAAGGCCGTAGTGACCAGAGACATGGCGCGCGCGCTGATGATCGCCGAGCACTTCGCCCGCAACCCCAAGGACAACCCGCTGCTGGTCACCGTGCTGGCGCTGTTCGGCCAGTTCAAGGAGCTGTTCATCGTGAACTACCTGCGCTGGACGGCGCGCCACAAGGGCATGCCCTTTCCCTCCGATGCCGAGCTGATGCGCATCCTCAAGAAAAACAACGTCTACGTACTGGGCGAGATCAAGCAGAACGCCGCCAACTGGGACAACCGCAGGGTATTCAACATCCTCGGCCTGCTGCGCGAATACGACGCCAAGAGCAAGGGCATGAACGCCGGCGGAGCGTCGGACGGGGAGCTGCTGCGCGAACTGCTGCTCAAAATCTTCCTACTCTGATGCAAGAGGTCTACCTATACCAGACCGTTCACATCCTCGGCGGCAGGTCTCTCCACCTGACGGCGCATCTGGCCGTGCTCGACCGCTGGTCGCGCGAGCTTTTCGGCCGGCCGGCAGGCTTCCGCCAGCAGCCCCTCGCCCGGCAGATCGAAGCACTCGCGGCGCAGACGGCGCCTGCGGACTGCGACCTCTCGCAGTTCGTGCGGATCGTCGTTCCGGCATCGGGCGATCCCGCCTTCCGGCTCGAATCCGCAGGCATATCGCTCTACCGGGGATACGACCTGCGCAGTCTGATGCCCGACGCCGCGACGCTGCAATACGACATGCCGTTTCCCGAAGCTCCGACTTCGGCGCGCGAAGCCGCCGCCGGACTGGCCCGCCAGCAGGCCCGTCTGCACGGCGCATCGGTCGCCGTGCGCTGCGACGGCGACGGCATCGTCCGCACGGCCGACGACGCCCCGCTGTTCGCCGTGCGGGGCAAAACGGCGTTCGTCTCCCCGGCGGAAGCCTGCGTCGAACGGGAATTGGGCCTGCGGGCCGTCGAGGCGGCGGGACTCGAACTGGAAGAGCGCCCGGTAATGCGCGACGAGCTGCCGCGCTTCGACGAACTCTTCTACGTCGATCACCGGGGCGTCACCGCCCTCGCCCACTGCGACGGACATCCCTGCATGGCGATTCTCGCGGAACGGGTCGCCCAATCGCTCGGCGGGCTGTTTCCGAAAATGTAGAAACCGAACGGGTCCGGCCCGCGCTATCTTCGCCGGAAAACCCGTTTCACCATGAAAAAATACCTGTTTCTTTACGCCGTCGCCGTGACGGCTCTGCTGGTATGCGGCTACGGCCGCTACCGCCGCGAAAACCGCCGCCTGACCCAGAACCAACACGCCCTTGCGGCCGGCATCGAACGCTACCGCACGCGTCTGGGGCAAGAGGCGGCATCGGTGCAGGCCCTGCGTCTGCGCTGCGCCGAATTCGAAGAGCTGCGGGCCGCAGACGCCGCCGAAATCCGCCGGCTCGGAATCAAACTCCGCCGTCTGGAAGCCGCGGCCCGGACAGCCACGGCCACGAAGGTCGAGATACGGACCCCGGTGCGCGATACGGTCGTCGTGCGGCTGCGCGACACGCTCGTCGTCCGCGACACCCTGCGGCTGTTCCGCTGGCGCGACGCGTGGGTGCGTGTCGAAGGCGCCGTCACCGCCGACTCGGTCCTGTGCCGCGTGGAGAGCGCCGACACCCTGCGGCAGGTCGTACACCGCATTCCGCGGCGTTTTCTCTTCATCCGCTGGGGCACGAAAGCCCTGCGGCAGGAGATCGTCCCGTCGAATCCGCACACGCGGATCGTCTATTCGGAGTACGTAAAAATCGAACGGTAGGACAAAATATCGGGAAAAGATAACTCCCTATTCCCAAATATTATTACCTTTGTCCGATATGGAAAGGACTGCAATCTTCCCCGGATCGTTCGACCCGTTCACCCGCGGCCATGCCGCGCTGGTAGACGAAGCGCTCAATCTCTTCGACCGCGTGGTCATCGGCATCGGCAACAACACCGCGAAAACGGGGCTGCTGACCGCCGCCAACCGCAAGCGGCTGATCGACGACCTCTACGCCGGCAATCCGCGCGTCGAAGCCCATATCTACACGGGGCTTACGGGCGAGTTTGCCGAGAAGGCCGGCGCCTGCGCCATCATCCGCGGCGTGAGGAACACCACCGACTTCGAGTACGAGCGCACGATGGAGGCGACCAACCACCGCATCTACCCCGACATCACGACCGTAATGCTCTTCACCCCCTCGCCCGTGGCCGACATATCCTCGTCGACCGTGCGCGAGGTGCTTTCGTTCGGCCGTTCGGTGGAGGAGTTCATGCCCAAAGGAATCGACATAAACAAATACTTATAAACAGAATCGTTATGATGGAATTCACGGCCGAAATGATCGCCGGATTTTTAGGCGGCGACATCGTCGGCGACAAAGAGACGAAAGTACACACCGTATCTTCGATCGAGGAGGGCAAGGCGGGCTCGCTGACCTACCTCACCAACCCCAAATACGAAACGTTCCTCTACAGCACGGGCGCATCGATCGTGCTGGTAAACCGTTCGTTCGAACCTTCGCAGCAGGTCTCGGCCACGCTCATCAAGGTGGACGACGCCGCCGCCTGCGTGCTCAAACTGCTCGAAATGTACAACGCCGCCAAGCCCCGCCGCAGCGGCATCAGCAAGCTGGCTTCGGTCGCTGAAAAGGCCGAGGTGGGCGCCGACTGCTACATCGGGGATTTCACGGTGGTCGAAGCGGGCGTGAAAATCGGCAAAAACTGCCAGATCTATCCGCAGGTTTACCTCGGAGCGGGGGTTACGGTGGGCGAAGGCACGATCCTCTACCCCGGAGTCAAGGTATACGAAGGCTGCCGGATCGGCCGCAACTGCATCCTGCACGCGGGAGCCGTGGTCGGCGCCGACGGTTTCGGCTTCATGCCCAACGCCGCGGGCGGTTTCGACAAAATTCCGCAGCTGGGCAACGTGGTGATCGAAGACGACGTAGAGATCGGGGCCAACACCTGCATCGACCGCGCCAAGACCGATTCGACGGTGATCCGCCGGGGCGTCAAGCTCGACAACCTGATTCAGATCGGACACAACGTCCAGATCGGCGAAAACACCGTATCGTCGGCCCAGACCGGCATCGCCGGCACCTCGCGGGTGGGGCGCAACTGCTTCCTCGCCGGACAGGTCGGCATCGCCGACCACGTGAACGTCGGCGACTTCGTGAAGATCGGTTCGAAGAGCGGACTGGACAAGGACGTGCCCGACGGCGAAGTGCGCTTCGGCTACCCGGCGCTGCCCGGCATGCAGTACCACCGTTCGGCGGCGGTCTTCAAGCGGCTGCCCGAACTGGAAAAACTGGTGCACAATCTGGAAAAACAGCTGGCAGAACTCAAAAAATAAACCAATATTCTTGCACAATGAAAAAAGCATTTCTCTTCGCAGCTTCCGCAGCCGTGCTGTGCAGTTGCAGCACGCAGCCCAAATACGTCGTCGAAGGCGACATCGCCGGGCTCGAAGGCACCGTCTACCTGTTCCAGCAGGACAGCCTGATCGACTCGGCCGTCGTGAAATCGGGTAAGTTCCGCTTCAGCGGTCCCGCCGGAGCGCCCGCGATGCACGACCTGCTCGACTCGCGCGACGGACAGCCGCAGGCGTTCGCCATGCAGCTCATCCTCGAACCGGGTACGATCTCGATCAAGAGCGACGCCGACGATCCGCAGGTGCGCCACACCACCGGCACCCCGGCCAACGACGCCGCCGAAGCCTACACGGCCGCCAGCCGCGCGCTGATCACCGAGTACCGCGACGCTGCGACCACCGACCAGCGGCGCGAAGCGATCGAAGAGGAGTTCGAGCAGCTGACCCGCACCTCGGTAGAGGCCAACCGCGACAACTTCTTCGGCGTCATGCTGATGCCCAACATGGCCTACGAGCTTTCGGGGCAGGAGATTCTCGACCAGATCGCCAAATTCTCGCCCGAAATGCAGCAGACCAAAGAGCTGACGGAGCTGAAAGCCACCGCCGAGCAGAAAAAGCGCACCGACGTGGGCCAACCCTACATCAACATCCTGCAGAGCGACGCCGAGGGCCAGATCGTCACCCTGACTTCGGTGATCGAGAATCCGGCCAACAAATACACGCTCGTGGACTTCTGGGCTTCGTGGTGCGGTCCCTGCATGGGCGAAGTTCCCCACCTGAAAGAGACCTACGACAAGTTCCACAAGAAGGGCTTCGAAATCTACGGCGTGTCGTTCGACAACAACCGCGACAAGTGGCTCGCCGCCGTCAAGGACAACGGCATGAAGTGGATTCAGGTCAGCGACCTGAACGGTTTCGACAATCCCGCAGCGAAGGATTACGCCGTTCAGGGCATTCCCTCGAACTTCCTGATCGACGCTTCGGGCAACATCGTCGCCAAGAACCTGCGCGGCGAAGACCTCTACAAAAAGGTCGAGGAGCTGCTCGGCAAATAACCACCGCCGTACAACCTGCCCCTCCGAACTGCGACACGCCGTCCGGAGGGGCTTTTTCGAACGATATGACCCCAACGGAAAAATACCGCATCATGGGCATCGACCCCGGCACCAACTACATGGGTTACGGCGTGCTGGAGATCGACGGACGCAGCGTGCGCTCGGTCGTCTTGGGCGACATCGACCTGCACAAGCTTTCGGATCCGTACGTCAAACTGCGCTATATCTTCGAACGGGTCGGGGCGCTGATCGACCAGTACGCCCCACGCGAAGTGGCGCTCGAATCGCCGTTCTTCGGCGAGAACGTGCAGTCGATGCTCAAACTGGGACGGGCACAGGGCGTGGCCATGGCAGCGGCGCTGAGCCGCGGCCTGCCCGTTTCGGAATACGCCCCGATGCGCATCAAGCAGAGCATCACGGGACGCGGATCGGCCGCCAAGGAGCAGGTCGCCGCCATTGTCTGCCGCATCCTCTCGCTGGAACAGCCGCCCAAGCGGCTCGACGCCACCGACGGCATGGCCGTGGCGCTCTGCCACCACTTCACGATCTCCAATCCGCTCAATGCCGCGATGGGCAACGAGCGCGTCAAAGGATTGGGCGGCGGCAAGAAGGCCGTATCGAAAGGCGGCTCCCAAAGCTGGGAGAAATTCCTCAGGGAGCACCCCGACCGGGAGATCAAGTAACCGCACCGCAAACCCTAATTTTCGACAGCAACCGAACGATATATGAAGAAAATCCTTCTCACGGCTTCGACGGCCGCCCTCCTCTGCGGATGCGGCGGTCCGAATTACTCCATCACGGGCAACGCAGGACTCGAACCGGGCGACTCGGTATTCCTGATCGGCAGCGGCCGTACGGAACTGGCCGCCGGCATCGTATGCGCCGACAGCACGATCCGGCTAAAGGGTCGTGTCGCCGAACCGGAGATCGCCCGGCTGGCCGATCAGGAACGCATCCCCGTCGGCACCGCCGTCATCTTCCTCGAACCGGGCGAGATACGTACGGTTCCGACGGACGACAGACGGGTTTACGCGGTATCCGGCACGCCGCTGAACGACAGAAAACGGGAGTTCGACGAGCGAATGGCCGACTTCGACCGCAAATTCCGAGAACTTCCCCTCGACGCACCGGCCGACTCGCTCTATGCGGATTACAACAAGCTGGTTCCGGAGAGCATCGAAGCCAATCTGGACAACCTTTTCGGGGCATACCTCTTCTCCGTCTACGAATTCGACGGCAACGACATCGCCGCAGCCAAAACCCGTCTGAAGCAATTTCCGGCCGCCGTGCAGGCCCACCCCATCCTGCAGCGAATCGCCGAAAAAGTCGCAGCGACCGAAAACACCGAGATCGGCAAACCCTACATGGACCTCACGCTGCCCGATGCCGCAGGCGAACCGGTGGCGCTTTCGGGGATCGTCGGCAAAGGCCGCTGGGTACTGCTCGACTTCTGGGCGACGTGGTGCGGCCCCTGCTGCCGGGAAATCCCGCACCTGCGCGAGGCATACGCCGCCTGCAAAAGCAAGGGATTGGAAATTTACGGCGTCTCGCTCGACAACGACGCCGCCAAATGGAGAACGTTCGTGGCGGACAACGATATGCCATGGATCAATGTGCTGGGCGTGAACGCAGACAAGCGAAGCGATGCGGCCGCCATGTACGGCATTTCGTCGATTCCCGCGAATTTCCTGATCTCGCCGGAGGGGATTATCGTCGCCAGAGACCTGCGCGGCGAAAATATCAAGGCCCGGCTGGAGGAAGCAATGCGTTGATCGTCAGCGGACAAACCCCTGACAATCGGTCCGATGCGCCGGCATGCGATTTTTCAGGGCATCTTTTTTCACAAAATTACGCCCAATAATTTGCGAGTTTCGGATTTTCGCCCTATATTTGCACTCGCAATTCGGCACCGTAGCTTAATTGAATAGAGCATCTGACTACGGATCAGAAGGTTACAGGTTTGAGTCCTGTCGGTGTCACAAAATCGCATCAGTAAACCGTTGTAAGTTAATAACTTGCGACGGTTTTTCTTTGCCCCGGGTAAAACATAGGTAAAACATTTTTTATTTTCTAAATACCTATTTATCAAACACTTACATTTGCAAATATAGAATTTATTTTGTAGTTTTACGGTAACAAATCACTGAAAACTGCATGACAAACGAGATTATTCGGTCGAATCGGTTGGAATTACTGAAAAACGAGGTATTCGGCGCACTGGATGTCACGGATGCAACACGCAACGAATACCGGGTGCGGATCACGCATTTCATTCGGTATGCGGAAACACACGGCATCAACCGCAATTCTTATTTGGATTATAAACGGTATTTAGCTGGTATCGACACATTCAGCGTATCGACCAAAAACAAATACCTGATTGCGGCGAAAATCTTTTTGGACGGATTGCATCGGTTGAATTTGATTCCGCAGAAAATTACGGATCATGTCCGCGGATTCACGCAGTGCCGACTGCACCGCAAAGAGGGCTTGCAGGATGCCGACATCGGAAAGTTACAACGGTATTGTTCCGACTTACCGCCTGCCCCGCAAAATTTGAGATTGAGAGCGCTTGTCGCTCTCTTTTTGTTTCAAGGGCTTCGGCAGATCGAGGTCGTCCGGTTGGATGTCGGGGACATTGACCTGCGGAACAAGACCGCATTCATCCGCGGCAAAAGCCGGGACGATAAAGAGCCGATTCATTTGCACCCCTCAACGGTCCGGGTACTGCGGGAATATCTGAATTGTTACCGATTCCGGAGCGGCGCACTGTTCCGCAGTGACAGCAACCATTGCCGGGGCGAAAGGCTTACGACCAAATCGGTCCGGGAGATCATAAAACGGATATTTGCAGAATTGGAGATCGACGGAAGCACGCATGGCTTCCGTCATTTCTTTATTACCAAATTAATCAAATCCTATAAAGGGGAATTATTGATGGTGTCGAAATACAGCCGTCACCGGAGTATTCAGATGCTCGAAGTTTACAACGACGAGATTATCCGCGAGCAGGATTTACCCCGGTTTTACGAAGTCTTTAAAGAGATACGGATATGAAGAAGCAACTACCCCGGAATATCTATTGTTTAGAGGGAAATTGGAGAACGAACCCGCGGTGCAAACAAAGCGTGCGCCCGATGCTCGACATATTGCGGGATGCCGCAGGGATAAAATACATTTACCGCAAATGCAACACGCGGGAAGAGTTCTTCGAATATTTGCGGCAATACACGTTCGAGCGTTACCGGAATTATACGATTCTATACATTGCCTTTCACGGCAGGCCGAATAAAATACAGATCGGACGGGACCTTGTGACGTTACGCGAGATTGCGGACGTTTTGGAGGGGTTTTTAGCGCATCGGATCGTTTACTTCGGAAGTTGTAGCACCATGCGCACGAAACGCGCAAATATCGACGATTTCCTGCATCGTACAAAAGCAGACATCCTCGCAGGCTACCGCAAGGATGTCGATTTTATTCAGGCCACGGCGTGGGAGATGATGCGATTCGCCAATTTTTTATATTAAAGTCTATTTTGTTTTGCTTTGACAAATCCCGTGAAAACATTTAAAGGCATTATTTTATCTTGAAAACTCTCGTCGAAATATCTAATATATGGTTTGGGAACAACCAAACATACTTTTTCTCTATACATTTCCGCTAATTGATTCTTAGATACTCCTTGTTGAAGTGTGAAAAGATGTTTTACAGGAATTCGATCAGCTTCATTGAGAATCTGCCTCCATCTGTCTTTACAGGTTGTTTTAGCACCTAAACAAATCAGATCATCTGCCGGAAATTCAAAATTATGGTATGATGCACCATCAGGAAAGATAAAATCCGGTTTTTTATGTTCCTCTGTTATTACTTGAGTTTCAAATTTCAGATCACAAAATTTGAAAATTGTTTCCAAATGGTGCTCCAATGATTTCCCTGCACGACTTTTCCTTCGGTTGAGAATTTGATTAGAATAAGAAATAAGACTTTCAATATCTGAAAACCCTGTTTTTAGAACCGGATCATATAGCTTTGCTTCAAATGCCCGGAATAATTCATATTCTGTATCAATCCATGCCAACAATTGTTTATCAGGCTCAGAACAAATGGTATTCTTATTGATCTTATGAGCCTGCATGTAACTATCTTTGGCATATTTTGCCATAACAGAAGTTTCCGGGAACCAATCATGACGCTCTAAGATATTCCGGAATAAGCCTGTTAAGATATCTTTTGGACTATATTCAATGTTCCTATTTATAAGTGCATTAGTTTCAGTAGGGCTCAAGCCGAATGTATCCAGAAACTCTTCAATATCTTCATCTGCCGAAAGAATGTAACCCTCATAAAAATCCCCTTCAATATGGCAAAGAATAAATAAATCACCCACATTATCTTCTGTCAAATAGGGGAAATTTCGGCCAAATCGTGTTAAACGATATTCGTTTCTAGTTCCTTTCCCATAATAAATAAAACGGCTTTCTGTTTCAAAATCCTTTTGCCATTTTATTTTCACTGTACGATCCTTGTTTTCGCCTCTTACTCCTGGCTGGTCAAACATTAAAGACCAAGCACTTTTAGGCATATAATAACCAGCCTGATGCGCTCCGGTAGAACCAGCATCATTAGCTGCCGTAAATTTACAAAATGCCTTATCAGCTCTGCCCACAGCCTCAACTGCGAGTTTAACAAGATTACCGTCTTTCATTTTCCAACATTGCTTTTACAAGGTTTCCGGCCACTGCTGTAATAAGAGGGACCACAACAGAATTTCCACACTGATGGTATGCCTGTACATCCGACACTTCATCAATGATATATTTATCATCATATCCCATTAAACGGGCACATTCACGAGTTGTAAGCCTACGCGGATTAAGCCCTCCTTCTTGTGGAATAAGGATTTCAGAACCATCCTTATAATACCGGGCACTCAATGTCCGGGCAATACCGTCTAAATCAACAAGACCAAAGCCAAATCCATTCCCGCTATCCTGATGCTTTTTCGCATAATTTTGCAAATACACCCAAAGTTTATCTGTTAAAGTATATTTCGGATCAACTTCAGGTTCCAAGATATTCCGGATTTTGTGAGATACATCTTTTAATTCCGGGAATTTAAACTTTTCCACGCCATGAAAAAGATTATTTCGAAATCCCACAATCATAATACGCTCACGATGTTGAGGAACAAAATATTTCCCATCCATAACTTGATAATGAATCGTATACCCTAACTCGCGCAGAGTGTTCGATATTACACGAAATGTATTTCCTCCGTCATGTGATTGTAGATTTTTTACATTCTCTAAGAAAAAGGCTTTCGGCTGTTTCCTGCGAATAATTTCTGCAACATCAAAAAACAAGGTTCCTTGTGCTTCATCTTGAAATCCATGTGCTCTTCCAAGACTGTTCTTTTTAGAAATTCCAGCAATCGAGAATGGTTGACAAGGAAATCCTGCACATAAAATATCGAATCCGTCGGGAATATACTCTTTAATCTCGTCTTTTGTAATATCCCCGAATGGAACCTCTCCAAAATTTGCCAGATAAGTTTGTTGTGCGTATTTGTTCCATTCCGATGAAAAAACGCAACGTCCCCCGTAGTGTTGCATTGCCAACCTGAATCCTCCCATTCCTGCGAATAGATCAATAAAAGTAAATTTAACCCGCTTGGGAGATGGGAATGGTATATTTATGGCATCTGAAAATAATCCGAGTTCCTGTATGTTTTTCAGGACAATCGCCTTTTTATCCATTGTAGGATATAATGCAGTAAGAATTGTTTGCAAATATTTTCTGCAATTCTTACTATATACCTTTGCTGATTTTCTTCCGCTGTTATGCATCCAGTGAGTGATAACAGCAAGCATCTCATCGGTGGGAGGAAGATCTGGTACCTTGATTTTAATCTTATTATTCAGAATATCCACCACTGTAAGATCTTTTGGCTCGATCTTGGGCTGGGTATTATTTTTTTTCATCTTCATTCATTTCTATGGTTACAAAGATAAGAATTTAGATGGCATCTTTTCTACTTTAATGTTAGAATAATCTTAGATAAATTTAATAAAGTATCATCTCTAATTGCAGGTTTCAACTGGCATTCCCAAATTGTAATGACACGCCAACCTGACTTTTTTAAAGCAAGAATATTTGCCTGATCCCGGTCTATATTTCTATTAATCTTATCCAGCCACCATTCAGTCCTCGTTTTAGGAATAACAAAATAACGACAGTTTTTATGACCATGCCAAAAACAGCCATTTACAAAAATGGCTGTTTTGTATTTAGGTAATACGATATCAGGGGTTCCGGGCAATTTTTTAACATTAATTCTATATCTGAATCCACATGCAAACAAATATTTTCTCACCCAAATTTCCGGCTTGGTGTTTTTGCTTTTAACACAACTCATGTTGTAACTACGAGTATCAGCGTCATGCACATCTGCCATTATCCAAATTGTGTTATATTTAAATATATTGGAGCTGGGAAAATTTACAATTTTCTCTAATTAGAGTTCTGCAAGCGTTTCTGCGAATTTGGATTTAATTTCCCGTTCCAGTCGCGCTGTTTTATACGCGTCCATTCTTTTCAGAAAATTAATTGTCGCACGCTTCTCTTTTCGATACTCAACTTCTCCGACCTGCTTTTTTAAGTAGTTCAGATAAAGTTGATAATCAGCAGATGTTACAAAGATATATCTTTTTACGACATCTTGTGATATTTCGTCATATTTCAGATAAAAATTTCGGAACGATACGTTTTCAAAAAAATCTTTCAGTTGTCGTTTGAGTATGCTGTAATAATGAAAATTCATTAGCCCCGTCCCTCTGAAATCCCGAAACCCGTGCGCCCGCAGATATTTCCTTTTCAGCATCACTTCAAAACGCAAGATATTTTCCGGAATCAAATGACGTTCCTTGACGGGAACGCGGCCTTTCCGAATTGCATCGTATGTCTTATCATAGCATTTCAACGTATATTCGGATAAAGGACATTTTGTCCCTGCATAATGGCTCGTTCCGGATAACGGCGTCATCGGGATAAATGGTCTGCCGGAATAACTATGCACCATCTGTATATAGCGCATCGGCTCACAGGCCATTTGCAAATTAATTCCGATCTCGATACTCGATACAATATATTTCTCAGCAGGGATGCCGATAATATCCACCAAGGTCCGCATGGCTTCGATTGATTCTTTGATTGTAAATAAAGAATAATTATTCCCTTTTGCAAACCGGTGCAATGATCCCTCAACCATTAATCGCCGACCAACATATTTAAATTTTAAATTCTTTATGGTCGAGAGATAGGTTTCTGCTTCAAGTCTATCAACACCAATAGGAATTAAATCCAATCTTTTTTCTACGGTCTCCATATCAACATCGTCAATATAGAATTTAATTCGGTCAATCATGGAATTATGTTTCGGTTATAACAAATATAAAAAAAGCAGGGTAATTTACCCTGCTTTTGTCTTTTTATTTTGCGTCAATAATATAATTACCAAGACAGCCGCACAAATCCAACCGACGGGGCCAAAACACAACAAGGCCACAAAGAGTATGAAAATCAGACATCCGCTCATAATTCATTAATATCATCAATACATTCGTACAATCCATCATCGGCATTATATTTCAAAACCAGCGTCAACGATTCCCGCACATAACCGCCAAAACCATTCTTTGCACGATAAATCACCATGCATTTCCAACCAGTCTTTATTTTTCTCGGATGTTGCACTTGCTCAATTACTAAACTTTTAGGATCGACGCAAATCTTCCTTAGAATCTGTTCTGCACGATTTTCTGCCCAGAATTTAATTTCGGTCAAATCTTCATCTCCATAAATTTGATAACGGGCATATTGTTTATCATACTTTTTGCAACATTCCTCATATTTCTTTCTTGCCGGCTTGAATTGAGTATGCGTAGAATCGGCTTTTTCCATTTCATCCCACCATTCTTCAAATAACAAATGTTGAATCTTTTTGTGATATGTACTTCTATCTGAATATACTTCCATTCCTTGTGGTTTATCCAAAGTTAATAATTCCGTATACAGACTATCAAATTGCGGAACATATTTGCTTATCAACAAAGAATCTGTAACAACCGGAAGTAATATTTTCGATTTCTCCGCCTGCTGTTTGAGAAGCGAATCCCGGATTGCTATGGATCGTTCACGCTCTTCGGCTAACTGCATTTTTTCTTCCGGAGTCATAGTGTACTCTTTATACGAAGTCCAAAAAGACGGAATTATAATAGATAAGCCCAAGTAAAATAAAATTACAATTCCCCTATTCCGTGGAACAAATTTCGGTAAAACTGCCTGAGGGGAATATATACCGACAATCAACGCAAGTATAGATAATGAAATAAGTGTCCCGATCAACGTTTCTCCAAAACCTCTGTTCAGTAGACATTCCGAGCTAATTAATACCAACCCCATGTATAAAAGTGCAACGGTGCTTCGGGTTTGTGGTAATTTTTTGATTACCCATTTGGGATTTATCATTCCCACTATAAAAGCGAGAAACGACAAGATGAAAATCAGAGTCAATAACATAGCATTAATGTTTGAGAAATATAATTACAGAACTTTGGAAACTAACAATAAGAGTGATCTCAAAAATCACCTTGATTTATTTGAATTTGAGAAAGTCTCAAGCATATTATTTTTTTAGCAGAATGGGGTTATATTTATTACTCCCAAATCCTCCCGGCACGAAAAGATAATAATCATCTTTTCGAGGAACTTCAAATACCAAAATCCCTTTTGATGTAATACCCGGATTAATTGTGCTTAGGCTAAAAGTATTATAGCCCTGCATTGCTAATGCAATGGATGCGTCACTGTTTGGTTCGTATTTGTAACCATCCTCATCCGTCAAGAAGCACGATTGTGCAACGGCATATCTACTTTCTCGATCTATGTTCTTTATTGACATATCCACAATTAAATAAAGACCATCGGCTGTTTCCCGATAGAAACTGCTCCCGACAGACTCCCTGTATTTAAAATCAGACGCTTTATAGCTGAAATGTCCGACGGGAACATCTTGGTTTAATTTAAATATTTCATCTCGGCCATTCTGAGCCGCTTTTTGATACCAATAAAGTGCTTTTTTATAATCAAGCTTAACACCCCGTCCATATTGATATGATTTTGCCAATCCAACCTGAGCAATACTTTGGGTATTGGTGTTGCTATTATCTTTTGCAATACGTGACAAGTGTGCCCAAGCCTCGTCATTATATTCTGAAAAACCACCGGATTCTATTACAAATTCATAGATTGCGGTTAAATAATAGGTAGCTTCATCACTTTGGGGAGCCGCACGACGCCACCAGATCAAACAAGAATCCATTTTAAACAAATTGGAATAACACTTCCCCAGTCCGATTTGAGCACTTATATTTCCATAATTTGCCGCATCAAATAAATATGGGATTGCTTTTCTAAATTCTTCCTTTTCAATCAATGCAAGTCCCTCTTTACTTTTTTCCTTAGCGTTGATAATTTTATAATGCTGGGCAACCTTACATATTCCGAATATAACAGTGCTCGCAAGTAGTAAAATTCCGAATGCTATGAAAATACGCTTATATGAGATTTTTTTCAGAAAAGTCCAATTCGTTCGATTCGCTTCATTTTGGTTTTGTGATGCGTTTTGTTGTTGTGACAATATTCCTAAAATTCCGCTTACCAACATTAACGATCCGGATATGTAATTTGACATTAATCTCTGTATTTATAACCATAGAACAACCAAAACTAATCAGAAATATCCGAGTGTAAATCTTTAATTACCAGCATATTCTAAAATTTAACACTTTTCGGTTGCCATTTGTCGCTTCCCAAATTTCCACATATTTTTGAGACGTATTTCTGACGTGGAGAATTTGCGGGGCTTGTTTTTTGTCACACCGTGCAGACAGTTGACAAGGGTTTACAACCGTTTACGACAAGCGACAATAACCGCCCCGATATGCGGAAACAGTCACACTGTGTAGAAAAGCGACAATGGTTGACTTCCGTTCACATCCGTTTACCATTTCAGAGATATAGGATTGAAGAAATGAACCATTAAACGATAAAACGGTATGAAAGCAACCAGAAAATGCAGTTTTTGCGGCAAGTCCTTTGTAACCCGAAGCGGTATGCAAAGATATTGCAGTGAGGCTTGTCAGGCAGAAGCCAAACGAGCCAGAGTGATGCAGAAGAACAACCTCTTCAAAGTCGCCCAACCCTTGATGGAGATACAGCATCAGGAGTATCTCACCTTTTCCAAAGCAGCCATCCTCATGGGCTGTTCCCGACAGTACATTTACAAACTTGTAGCCATCGGCAAGCTGAAAGCCTCACGCATCAGCAACCGCATGGCATTCATCCGCAGAGCCGACATCGAGCAGATGTTGGAGGGCAATCCCTATCACCGCATCCTGCCCGGCAACACCTCCACACCAAGGAAATCATCTTCATCTTCCTTACCTGCCAAAAGAGAAAAAAGGGAAAAGGAAAGCGAAGAAGTGTTGGACTTCTATTCGGGCGAGGAGGTGATGTCCCTTTTTAAGGTAAAGCAGTCATGGCTTTACACTTCCGCCAAGCGTAACCATATCCCCATCTGCCGTATCGCAGGAAAGAACTATTACAGCAAGAAGCATATTGACGAGTTTTTCGGTGTGGCAGTTGATATTAGCGAAATTACCGACTGGCTACTGACCGAGGAGGTGGAGGAACTGTTCGGCATGAAGCCGACCGCACTCCGTGCCTACACCTATCGCCATAAGATACCCACTAAAAGAGAGTACGGGCGTACCTATTACTCCAAATCACATTTGAACGAACTCCGCAGAACTGACCTTGTGAACGATGAACGCTACTATACCGTTGAGCAGGTGCAGCAAATCTATGGTCTTTCGTCAGCCAACATCTGCCATATCGTCAAGGTGAAGCACATCGAAAAGATAAAGGTGGGTGTGAAAAACCTGCTTTTGCGCTCAGATGTGGAGCGTGTCATGGCTGAAAGGAACAAATAACCGTGAAAAATCGGGATTATCGAAAATTATTTCAAAATGATGTATCGTGGAGGTATTCACGGATATTTCACGTTGTTCCTTTGCCATCGGAAACATGGATACAACTCCAAAATGTATACAACCAATTAAAACATAATTATTATGAGTAAATGCAAAACAGTTACCTTGCGTAAGCGCAAGATTAAGAACGGGACACAGTATTCACTATGCCTTGACTACTATCCCGGCTACCGTGACAATGTCACCATGAGAGTGATTACACGTGAAGCCTTAGGAATTTACATCTTCGCCAAACCTGCAAACCAGCAGGAACGGGACTTCAACGCACGCATGATGAAGAAAGCGGTCATCCTGCGCAACCAGCGCTACGAAGCCATTTTCAATGAAAACAACGGCTTTTTTGACAAGACCAAGATGAAGGGCGATTTCCTTGCCTATTTCAAAGGACTGGCTGACCGCAAGAATATCAAGTGGCAGCACGTATACAAGCATTTCCAGCGGTTCGTGAACGGCAAATGCACCTTTGAGGAGGTGGATGTGGATTTGTGCCGCAAGTTCATGGAATACCTGCTTGATGCACCCCAATCCATCCACACCAACCAAAAGCTGCACATCAACTCCGCAGCAGGCTATTGGTCAACTTTCCGTGCCGTGCTGCACACCGCTTACCGTGACAGGAAGATAAAGGAGAACCCAAACGGCTTCTTAGACCGCATCGAGTGCATTCCCACCATCAGGGAGCATTTGAGCCAAGAGGAACTGATACGGCTTGCCGAAACACCCTGTGAGGAGGAGGTCTTGAAAAAAGCTTTTCTTTTCGCCTGTCTTACGGGACTGAGAAAGAGCGACATCAGACAGCTCACGTGGCAGCAGATACAACCATACACCAACGGCAGGATGTTCGTTACCACCCGTATGCAGAAAACCAAAGAAATAGTGCATAACCCCATCAGTGATGAAGCCTATGGACTGCTGGGAGAACGGGGCGAGGGACTTATCTTTGAGGATTTCAAGGACAAGATGCTGCAAGGACCACTCCAACGGTGGCTCACGGCAGCAGGGATAACCAAGAAAATCACCTTTCACTGTACCCGCCACAGCTTCGGAAGCCTGCACGTGGAAATGGGAACGGACATGGCTGTCATCCAAGCCTATCTCGGACATAAGAACATTACCACCACACAAATCTATTCCAAGATAGCAGCGCAGCAGATGTGTCAGGTGGTGGACAAGATAACCTTGAAGCGCAAGGAGGCATAAATGTCTCACATTGACAGGTATTCAGAGGGGCGGTTATGGCTACAAGGCTATAATCGCCCCTCTATGTTTTTGGCTTGATGCCACCATTTATAAGCCCCTCAGAGTATGAAACAGAGTATGATATGATGACATTTCGTGAAATACATTGAAAAAGACCGTTCTAACCGCAAATAACGGGCAGTAATTGGGAAAAATAGCATTAACTTTGCACAAAATAATACAGGAACATTCAATCTCTCAACGAAATATGGAATCATCAATCAAGGACAAATACATCATCTTGGGCTTTGTCGGCTTCGCCATCGTCCTAATATCTTCCATTGCCACGCTGGTAATAGCGGACAGCTTCAACCAAGACAACTTTGTCAGGTGGATAGTATTCGTATGCTGTAACCTGTTGGGATGGTTGCTCTATCTCTCCTTTCAGACACTTATCTTTGATACATACGAAATCTACAAAATCAAGTTCGGCAAGAAAGAAACGATTGCCGAAGCCATAGAGGTGCAGGAAGAACTGTCACAAAATACACTTGAAGAAGCCACATCTGTGCCTGGACCTACATCAGTCCCTGAGCCTGTACCCGAATCATCCCCGACAAAAGAAGAGACACTTATCCAAACACAACCGATAGAGCTTACTATCGCCCCGGATCTTCACGAAAAGAACCGTGCCAATTACGCAAGCAGAGAGCAACGGGAAAAGGAAGAGCGCATCCGCATGGTCATGGAGTATTGCCATTATTACCTGCCTCGCATTGCCGACCAAGAAACCGTGAACCACATCTGTACTGAGGTGGACAAATGGATGAATCTTAACACTTATACCCCGAAGCCCATACAAAGACCGTTTACCAAAGACATCAACAACATTCCACTCCGTCACTTCGTATGGAATATCTCTGAGCGTTTCCTGTACAAGAGATACTACAATGGGGATAACCGTGCCAAGTTCATCAAAGCCCTTTTCCCGAAATCGTTTGCTGATACAGACTTATCAACCATCAAGAATTTCAAGGTAGAGCCGTTAAAGACGGAAATTCCCATTGATGAACCCGAAAACGGCAAACTTGATTTCCACTATCCCGAGGATTATGTGCGGAATTAGGATAATCACGACACCAACGACAACCATCCGGTAACTCATAACCGCCTGTTTTACATCGTTTCCCGAGTAATTTTACCCGTCATTTATGGCTGGGCTTAATTATTCGGGAATTATTTTGCAATGACGTGTCGTGGAGATATTCACGGATATATCATTTCAGTCCTTTGCGCCAAGTCTTACAAAAGAGACGAGTACGCGAATGGAAAAATCAATTCTTACCTTCAACGACCTCCCCGAGGTTGTCGCTCAGCTTCGAGACGAAGTGATGAGCCTGAAAAGCCTGCTCGCCGAGCAGCGCAGTGTGAACAATGCCAAAACGGTGGACACCCACGTGCCCATGTCTGTGGACGAGGCAGCAGAGTATTTAGGTATCCCTAAGGGTACGCTCTACATGAAACTGTCAGAAGGGACAATCCCTGCCACCAAGCCCGGCAAACGCTATTGCCTTTACCGTGACGAACTGGACAAGTGGCTGGAAACCGCCCGAAAGAATCCCATACCGTTGTCAGACGAGGAACTGAACAAGTCCTTATCCTCTTCCCACCGTCGCAAGCCCAACCCACGTAACTGGTGAATGATATGGAAGAGGATAAGAACTATATCAACCTGATACGTGGCGACCTCACAAAAGCATCCCAAGCGCATAACGGTATGCCCGACAGTGTAGGCATGATGAATATCAAGACGGCAAACCAAACCATTCTTGAAGCATCGTTATTGCCTACGCCCCGTGCGCTGTGGGACAGCTTTTGGTACGAGGGGGAACTCTCCTGCTTGTTTGCCGATTCCAACGTGGGCAAGTCCATCCTTGCCGTGCAGATAGCCGACCGCATCGCCCGAACCGACAATGTGCTGTATCTGGACTTTGAACTGTCCGAAAAGCAGTTCCAGCTCCGCTATACCAACGAGCATGGAGAGCTCTACACCTTTCCCGACAAACTCTATCGGGTGTCTATTGACTGCAACCAGCTTTTGGATGCCAACTTTGAGGAAGCTATCATAGGCGGCATTGAACAGATGGCTGTGCAGACCGACTGCAAGATTTTCATCATTGACAATCTTACCTACCTGTGTTGCGCCATGGAGAAAGGCGATGCCGCAGGACGGCTGATGATTCAGCTGAACAATCTCAAAAAGAGATATGCGCTCTCTATCCTTGTCCTAGCACATACGCCCAAACGCTCTTTGGATTGTCCCATCACATCCAACGACCTTGCCGGAAGCAAACGGCTCTACAATTTCTTTGACAGCGTGTTCACCATTGGAAAAAGTGCCCAAGACGGAGGGCTTCGCTATGTGAAGCAGCTTAAAGTGCGCTATGGCACGTTCTCTCATGATGCGGATAATGTAATCGTTTACGAGATTGACAAGGTGGATGCTTTCTTGCAGTTCGTGTTCAGGGGCTATTCCACGGAAAAGGAACACTTGAAAAAATTGGGCGACAATGAATCAAGCCAAAGGGATTGCCAAATTCTGCAACTCTCCCAATCGGGCAAGTCCGTCAGGGAGATAGCCTCACAGGTGAATTGTGGCAAGTCCACCGTAAACCGTATCATCCAGCGCAGCAAAGAGAGTAAAAACGCAGGTGTCCCAAGTGTCCCACTGTCCCAACCCTTAGAGTGTGGGACAATGGGACAGGATGGGACAGCCGACAATCAACCATCAAAAACGGACTAAGCTATGGGCAATTATTCATTACAGAAGTATAAAGGAACGGCAACACGGCATACCTGCCCCAAATGCGGAGACAGGCATTCTTTCGTCTATTACGTGGACGAAAATAATGTGCCGTTGCATCCATCGGTCGGCAGATGTAACCACGAAAGCGGTTGTGGGTATCACTACACTCCGAAAGAGTATTTTCAAGAGCATCCTGAACACAGAACTACCAATGATTTCTCTTTTGACAGGCAAAGAGCAGAGCAGAAGAAAGTGAAGCAGCAAAGTAAGCCGACAGCCATCGGCTATATTCCCCCTCACTATGTGGAGAAGTCGCAAAGCGAGCGTAGCAATTTCTTCCGTTTCCTCTTCACACTCCTTACTTCCTACTATGGCGACAAGGCGAAAGAGGTGTTGAAGCGGTTGTTGGAGGAATACCGTTTGGGGGCTACCCGTGACGGCTCTGTTATCTTTTGGCAGATAGACAGGACGGGCAAGGTACGCACGGGAAAGGTGATGCAGTACAATCCCGAAGACGGACACCGTATCAAGGGAGGACAGACATCGGCAGTGAACTGGATACACAGCATATTGAAAAAGCAGCGTGTGTTGGCAGAGGATTGGCAACTATCCCAATGCCTTTTCGGGGAACACTTGTTGAAAACGCATCCCGACAAGGTGGTGGTCTTGGTGGAATCCGAGAAGAGTGCCGTTATCGGTTCTGCTATCTTCCCCGATTATGTATGGCTGGCTACGGGTGGTAAGAGTCAGATGAGAGAAGAGAAACTCCGTGTACTGTCAGGGCGAACCGTGCTTCTCTTTCCCGATGCCGATGCTTATGCCGAGTGGAAACAGCGAGCCGAGAGCATGTACTTTTGTAAGGTGGTGGTTTCGGACATCATCGAAAGGAATGCCACCCCGAAACAAAAAGAAGCCCATATCAACATAGCCGATTGGATTATCTTTCAGATACGGGAGGGCAAGGTGATGAGTACAGCCAACCACTTGGTCGAGGCTGAGAGAATCCTCCAGCGGATGATAGAGAAGAATCCCGTCCTGCAAAAACTGATAGACGATTTAGACCTTGTGCTGGTCGGTGCATCTCCAATCAGCAACGATGATGAAAAACCTCCCTGACGGAGGAGAGCGGAAGCCGTAGGCTGGAGTTTGCAGACAATGGCTTGCCATTGATATAGCCCACTATAACTACACGCTCCGCTTACGTAGTTGTGGGCTCTCCCGAGGGGATTAGGGTTTTACCCTAATGACCCACTCAGGGCGTTTCTCCCCTGAGAACCCAGAGCAAAGAGTGACCCTCTCTTTGCAATCTCCGCTTATGGGTTGCACCCCTAAGAACCCCATGCGTTTACGGACAGCGGAAAAGCAAACAATAAAGTACAAACCAAAAAACAAGTATCTATGGCAACAAAATCAAGCATACATATCAAGCCCTGCAACATCGCATCGAGCGAGGCTCACAACAGGAGGACTGCCGAATACATGCGCCACATCGGAGAGTCCAGAATCTATGTCGTTCCTGAACTATCCACCGATAACGAACAGTGGATAAATCCCGACTTCGGCAGTCCGGATTTGCGGATGCATTATGACAATATCAGACAGATGGTAAAGGAAAAGACCGGACGTGCCATGCAGGAAAAGGAGCGTGAACGCAAAGGCAAGAACGGTAAAATAGTCAAGATTGCGGGATGCTCCCCCATACGTGAAGGAGTGCTGCTTGTCAGGTCGGACACCACACTGGCAGACGTGCGTAAATTCGGTGAGGAGTGTCAAAGACGCTGGGGAATCACACCGCTGCAAATCTTCCTGCACAAGGATGAAGGGCATTGGCTGAACGGTCAGCCGGAAGCGGAAGACAGGGAAAGCTTCAAAGTCGGGGACAGATGGTTCAAGCCGAACTATCATGCCCATATCGTTTTCGACTGGATGAACCACGAAACAGGAAAGAGCCGAAAGCTCAATGACGATGACATGATGCAGATGCAGACCCTTGCATCCGACATCCTGCTGATGGAACGCGGGCAGTCAAAGGCTGTCACTGGTAAGGAGCATCTGGAACGGAACGACTTTATCATTGAGAAGCAGAAAGCTGAACTGCAACGCATGGATGCAGCCAAACGGCACAAAGAAGAACAGATAAATCTTGCCGAGCAGGAACTGAAACAGGTGAAATCAGAAATACGCACTGACAAGTTAAAGAAGACAGCCACCACGGCAGCGACAGCCATAACTAGTGGAGTTGCTTCTCTTTTCGGGAGTGGAAAACTGAAAGAACTGGAACGTGCCAACGAAAAACTGCAAGACGAGGTTTCAAAACGGAACACCAATATTGAAAAATTGCAGAGCCAAGTACAGCAGATGCAGAAACAGCATGATACGCAAATCCACAATCTCAGAGAAATGCACAGGCAGGAACTTGACATGAAAGAAAAAGAACTGTCACGGCTCGCCAGAATCATAGACAAGGCTTTCAGGTGGTTTCCGATGTTCAGGGAAATGCTGCGCATGGAAAAGTTTTGTGCCATGCTGGGATTCTCTAAAGAAATGACTGAAAGTCTTATAGTCAAAAAAGAAGCCCTGAAATGTAGCGGTAAAATCTATTCCGAGCAACACAGGCGGAACTTTGATATAAAGGATGATATTTTAAGGGTGGAAAATGACCCTGACGATGAAAGCAGGCTGAACCTGACAATAAACAGGAAGCCGATTGCCGACTGGTTCAGGGAGCAATGGCACAGGCTTAGATATGGAGCAAGAGTGCCGCAACAGGAAGAAAGAAAAAGTAGAGGATTCAAATTATAATAGAAGCAATTTGATTAGTAATCTAAAAGCACTCCGATAACGATTAGAGTGCTTTTAGATTGTTTATCATTAATTATCAAAGCAAGTGCAGTTTAAGATTTTACTGAAGTTTGCATTAATAAAGAATATACTACAGCTGATATATGCGCAACATATTGTGACGCTTGTGATTCATTTCCCTTGAAATCCTTAACAAATACCGCTAAGGTATAACTGATATTATTAGGCAGACATATATAGGCAACATCATTGTGAGCTGCAAGAACACCATTTTCATTAACATAACCTGAACCTGTCTTATGCGCTATAACAACCCCTTCTTTATCAAGAAGTGGAGCTGCTATCCTATCTACACCTGTTTTGCATTCTTTTAACGTATTCTTAATGAAACTTTGTTTCTCATCATCGATAAGACCTTCAGTAAACAAACGATTCATCAACATTGCAGCACCAAGAGGAGATGTATAGTTAGAGTAAGCCTTGTTATGGTCAGCCGACATTTCCTCTTCCGTATAAGCTATCTGAAAACTTGAACGAGGAATGAGTGTGGCTATAAAACTATCTGTTTGAGCGACATTAACCATATCCTTAAACATAAGGTTGCTTGCATTGTTGTCACTCTGAGTAAGAGTATAACGCAGCAAATCTCTCACTGTCAATGATATGACTGGCCCTGAATAATCTTTCAGCATAGGACTCCAAGTCTTTGGGTCAAGTTTATCCCTATTTATATTTACTAAGGTATCAAGTGAAATTCCTTTATTGTCAAAGTCATTACAAAGAGCTAATGCCTGATGAACCTTAAACACACTCATCATAGGATAAACACTCTTATTATTGACCTTAACCGTATCTCTGTTATTAACAATAACCGCCACACCAATTTCGCCAGGACAAGCTGAGACAATTTGAGAAATGCTATCAGTCAAAACATTTGTTAAAGGAGGATTTGCGCTATCTTTTGTCGCTGATTTATGGAACAATGAAAATACCAAGATGAAAATGCAAACTAAAGCTATACTCAAAACTACGATTTGTTTTTTTCTGTTTTTTTCCATGTTTATATTATTTATATTTGTTTGACGAGAATATCTTTATTTGCCGACAAAGGTACATAACTTTACGGAAAAATATGTTTCTAAAATATATAAATAGACAGCTGTGGGGAAAATGTGGGGAAAAATTAGATAATTAAAAAGGCTAAATGACTGGAAATAATCACTTAGCCTTTTAATCCGTACCCAGACCCGTACTTCGTAATTGCTGCGCCCATCATTCAAGACTGTCAAATCGGGTCTTTCCTGTCAAGCCAATGATGCCTATGCGTATGCCAAACACATGGATTACGGATTTCTCGTTCCGTGAACAAACACTTTATCCGCAACTCTGCTATGTGGTGTATTGGCTTAACTCCATTTCTATGGGCAACACTTTTGTTGCAGATTTCAAGCAGCTTTTATCGAAATACCCATCAGTAAGAACTCGTTTATTAGGCTTTCCTCATAATTGGGAACAAGAGCCTTTGTGGAGATAAAATAATTGCCCTGTTTCTTAAAAAGCACTGGGGCAAACCAGCTCCGTCTTTAATTGTTTCCAATAAATGGATTGTTTCAAGCCCCTATAGAAAGAGAACAAAAATTCCTGTGTGAAAATTAATCTACGACAAGGAGCAAGCAAGGAGCAATATCAAACAAAAATCAATACCTTTGCAGTACATATGAGATAGACCAAAACAAAAGTGGAATATCGGAAACGAATAGCAAGGAAAAGAGAAGAAACGACCCAAGTTGATGTCCTTTTTGAGTTAATAATCAATAAAAGCGTTAAATCTTCACCTTTTAGAATGTGCAATTAAAAATAACAACCATATTTCTGACTTATTATCTATAAAATATTGAGTAATAATCGGTTGTAAATACAGAATATATACTATTCCAAATGGAAGTATAATCATTCCGAACAGTTTCGGGCGTTTAAAAATAAAGCATGATAATACGAGAATTATCACAGAAAAAGCAATTATTATTTTTCCAATAACAATTGTCGTATCTGCATTATCAATCTCAAAAAACGAGTTGATACCGCCAACGGTTTGAGTTAGGTATCCGGTCACGATTCCTAACAGACCTCCAATAATTCCGAGAATTGTACTTGCTGTTTTCATATATTAAAGTTTAGAATATGACAATAAAAAACGTGGACTAAACCATTATTTGCTGTTGAGGTCTTCGACTACCTTGTAGACAAATAAATGAGTAAAGCCCACGTCGTGAAACGTGAGCGTTTACGCTTTACTCTTGTCTACTTTTGAAATTGTCGAAGTTTCAACAGCAAGAATGAAAGCTAACGCTTTATCTTAATATGTCAGTTGCTTAAATTTCCCTGCTTATTGTAATTTTAATTGGTTCTGAAAACAAAGTTAGAAATTTTCTGCGGGACTGCAAGAAAAAATTACAATGGCTGGATTTCCAAAAATCCGTTCTTACCTATACAGACTACCCGTAGCTATTTTGAAATATAATCCAATTTAAGGGGTGGGGTCTGTAATTCGCATCCGCTCGCAGTGCTACCTGCATAACCCTTACCTGAGAATTAGGTTGACACGGATTTATACAGTCTTTGTATATATATGTACTTCGTATTGATAAATACACACATTAAATTACTTGCCGCGATCTGTTTCAAATTAGCTGTATCTGCAAATTTAATTTCAAATGCACACTGAAACACAACCGCCTTTTTACCCCTTTTTCTACTGGTTGCTACGGGTAACCTGATTTCAACAAAACGCTATAATATGCTATACGTGAATAAATTAAACGTCTTTTTGCGCGTTTTGCAAAATAGCCTTTTGAAAGCTCGAAAATTTGGTCCTTATAAAATACAAAAATGAGGTTGACATGGTGCAACCTCATTTTTTTCGGAATTATCCCCGATTACAAGGGTAATCTATTTAAGTTTTAACAACCGTGCGCAATTGTCTTTCAACCACGTAGAACAATGACTTTTCCGGATCAATGCGGCAACTTCTTCCGGATAATACCGAATTATCCGTGGACTGATACGAACGTAATTAAGGCGTCCTTCATCCCGGTATTTCTGCAATGTGCGCAAACTGACATGCAAAACGTCCGCAACTTGCTGCGAAGTGAGCAATAAATCCCCCCAATCTCTGCTATTCTGCTCTTTTGTATCCATGATTATTCAACTTATTCAATACATCAATTGCATCATTCATCTGCGACTGCATGATCTTCGCATAAATTTCCGTCGTGCGAATACTGGCATGACCGAGTAAATCCCGAATTACAACCATATTCTGCCCCGAACGAACCAACCGCGACGCAAAGGTATGTCTTCCTATGTGTGTCGAAAGGTTTTTCTTGACACGCGCTAAAACGGCGACTCTTTTCAATGCAAGATTGATTCGCGCCACGGCGCAGTTTTCCGCACAGACTTTTTCCGCCCTTGACATGCTGTCGTACTCATAAGGCAAAATTCCCCGGAATATAAAACCATCCGGCGTGACGGGAACGCCTGCCGTTCTATATCGTCTTTCACGCATGGCGCATATCTCTTTAACAAGATCGCTCGCAGGTATTTTAAGCTGACGGTCTGTTTTATCCATAATGATCTGTATATAATGCCCGTCATAATTCTGCCAGCGCAATTTCAAAATATCGCTGATACGTATTCCCGTTTCGGATTCAAACACGAATAACTGCCGTGCATCGTATAACTTCCCCTGCATAATCAATTTTAAATTGCGCACACGAAAATATTCCCGTTCCGACAAGCAGGGACGCTCCGTCGGTGTGGATTTCATTTTATATTTGCGAAAGGGATTATTGCGAGTATCCAGACGAAATTCCTCATACATTTCCGCGGTCAGTTCTTTCAGCGTCTTCATATTCGTCGTTACGGTATTGATCGAATTTCCCAAATCCTCCCGCAAATAGTTTTCGTATCGCAATAAAAGTTCATACGTCAAATGGCTCACCGAAAATTGATCTTTTCCTATAAACTTTTTAAATTTTGTAATGTGGGAATGACATTTATTATATGTCCGGACGCTCGTATTTTCTTTACGCGATAAATAATTCTGCGCATAATCGAACATATCCGCTGTTGTTCTTTTATGCAACCGATCACGCACCGCATCGATTCCACGCTCAGGCTCCATGGCTTCACACAATACAACGACTTTGTTAACCTCTGCGATTCTCCTGCGTAATTCATTATTGAGCCGTTCATGCTGCAAGTCGGATTTTTTCACTATGCCCCGGGATGCATCCCAGTTCTCTGGCTTTACACGGATCAATGTCACATACATTGAACGACGTTCGTGCGTAATTCGCATACACACGGGCAAGACTCCTTTTTGATTGGTTTTGTCCTGACGAAGAATAATAGCTGTTCTCATAATTGTATAAATTTTAATGAAACCTAAAATCCGCAAGCAATCTCAATGGCAATCTCAATTGCAGTAAAGAGCT